>Ga0316209_1000199_pt1 | contig 122313 bp, 97 predicted proteins | sample 6monopyrite_MG_FD_204945 | JGI IMG/M metagenome (GOLD analysis project Ga0316209, IMG submission 204945) | Microbial mat bacterial communities from mineral coupon in-situ incubated in ocean water Damariscotta River, Maine, United States -... | ecosystem: Environmental > Aquatic > Marine >... | reverse complement strand
CGTGGCGCCAGCAGCGGACGCCAACGACAGAGCGCCGCAGTAGAGGGGCGGCGCACGCCCGCCGGGCCCGACGCGGCGCCGCTGTCCCTCGCTTTCTTGGCGGTTCACACGCTTGCCGGAAGGACACATCTCAAGACGCTCGCTGGCAGCTCTAGCGACCGCAAAGCGGGTTCATACATCAAGGATCCGTGGCATATCGTCTGCGCCGCGAACGAGATCGGAACCATTGAAGCGATGGATTTCTTGGTCGATGCTCTCGATCGACAAACGGCTATCGACCCATCGCATGCTCTTCATATGCTGCAGAGAGCCGTCGATCCACCGTTCACGAATTCAAAGCCGTACCTACATGTCCGAAAACACCCCCGATTTCGCATAGCAATTCGGCGATTCGCGAAGTCAGGGTCCTGGCTCGAGAGAGGCACTGCGGCTGAGATTGCAGCAAGTCTGGGTTGGAAAGCATTCGAACCTCTAATCCGTGAGATGCTCGATGACCCCAACGTCTCACTTCGAACAACAGCCGCGAAAGCCCTTAGCGAGCTAACTGGCCGGACTGTGCTAGCCGATGTTCCGGGCGCCAGATTCCCAGACCGGAAGCCCATCACCGACCTTCTGGGGAAGCCGATCGAGGCAATCACCGAATTCGATAGTCGGGTGATCAGATCGGTTGCTCTCCCTCAAGAAGATGGTTCCTCCATACTCATGATTGGAGACGGAACGGCGTTCGAACCATTACTAGGTACGCCTGGAGCTGAGACTTCTCTCAGCTTCGACATCATGGCCATCAACGTCGATGTTCTCGAAGTCCCCGACTCCCCCCCTCAATTGATTTCCCTTACCTCCACTATTGGCTTCAGTGGAGCGGGCGCGGATCTTGCAATTTCGTGGAACGAAGCCGGTGAAGAGCTGTGGCGCTTCGAGCCGCCGAAGCGGGGTCTCTCCGCATCCGCGATTCTCTACGGAGCTGAAGGGCCCTACGGTGTCGCCTTCGGACCCGGAAGCGGAAAGGAGGGCATCGTCGGGGTGGATGAACGTGGAAACGAGCTGTGGACGGCGCCCGCCACCGTCCTCTATGAACTTCGCACGCACGCGGATCTGCCGGGCGTGCTGCTCTTCGTCGGTGGAGAACACGAACTATTGACTCACTCGCCGCGCGGCATTCAACACCTGAGTGGTCCTCGTCCTCGAGCTACCGGTAACTATGTTTACGCCTCAACCGGGGTCCTCTACCCCGGCCGGGATGGCTCTCCCGAGATGGCTATCGCAGGAAGCGGACCAAACTCGACGCCAACTCTGATTGGCCAGAACGAAAAAGGTAGCCGGCTTTGGACGGCTACTCTTCCGCACCGTGTTTCTGCGTTGGGACTTCTGGAAGTCGCGGGTCGCGAGACGCTGCTCGCGGTAGCCACAGCTGGGGGTGCATTGCTCGTCTTGAACACGTCAGGAACCCTGCTCTGGGAGGGAGAAATTCCGAACCCGGCCGGGAATGAGCGGTTAATTACGTTCGAGTTAGTCGCGGGGAACACCGGAGATGGACGAACGGTTTTCGGGGTATCGACTTTGGGCAGTTACTTCTGTTTCCCGATCGACGTCGACGCGATTCCACAAGCTCAGTAGCCCACGTCGAGTAATCTGGGCACCAGCAACGGAAGCCCGATGGTCACTATCTGATGGCCGAATGGATGCCGTAAGGACCGTTCAGTCGTGACTCGGATCCTGGGAGTCAGAGTTACCAACGCGTCGGCGCGTAGTCCTTCAAGAACTGGCCCCAACAGTGCTCGCCGGTGTTGAAGCCGGTGATGATGGGGTCGAGGACTCGGGCGGCGCCGTCGATGGAGTCGAGGGGTGGAGCGAAGCGCTGGTCCTCTTCTTTGGCGACGGCTTTGGCGAAGGGGTCCTCGTCCGTGACCCAGCCGGTGTCGACGCTGTTCATGTGGATGCCGTCCTTGGCGTAGTCCGGCGCCGAGGTGCGCGTCATCATGTTGAGAGCGGCCTTGGCCATGTTCGTGTGCGGGTGGCGCGTGGTCTTGAAGTTGCGATAGAACTGGCCCTCCATCGCGGAGACGTTGACGATGTGCTTGTCGCGCGTGGGGACGGCGAGCATCAGGGGCTTGAGGCGTGCGTTGAAGACGAAGGGGGCGACGGAGTTGACGAGCTGGACCTCGAGGAGCTCGACGGTCGAGACCTCGTTGAGCTCCAGGCGCCAGGAGTTCTTGGTCCTGAGATCGAGCTGCTGGCCCTCGCCGTCGCGCATCTTCTCGGGGAAGAGGTGCTTCTGGTCGGCTTCGTCGAGGAGGTCGAGCTGGCTGAGGGCGGCGGCGCTGTCCTCCGACTTGTAGACGGTGAGCGCGTGCTCGTCGGTCTCGTTGCCCAAGAGTTGGCGGAGGCGCGGTGAGAGGTCGAGCGGGTCCTCGCTCTTCGCCATCTCCTCGTAGTAGGCCGGCGGGCGGCGCACTGTCTGGCAGGCGTTGTGGACCAGGAAGTCGAGGCGTGTCTCGCGCTCGAGCAGCTCGGCGCAAAAGCCCTCGACGGACGGCGTGTTGCGGAGGTCGATCGCGTGCAGGCTGAGGCGGGACTCCCACTCGTCGAAGTCGGGCTCCTCTTCGAAGCGTCGCGCGGCATCGCAGGCGAAGCGCGTTGTCGCGATCACGCGCGCGCCGGCGCGCAGCAGCATCAGAACGATCTCATAGCCGATCTTCACGCGCGCACCGGTGACGAGCGCGACGCGCCCCGAGAGGTCCGCCGTCGCCGTGCGCTTGATCCAGTTGAGCGTGGCGCAGTCCGGGCACATCGAGTCGTAGTGGTGATGCAGCTGGGTGTAGTCCTCCTTGCAGACGTAGCACGGCAAGGGCTCGATCAGGTGCTGGGCGCGGTCGTCCTTCGCGCGCTCGCGCGCCTGGTGCTCGAGGAGCGCGCGCTGTTCTTCACTGATGTCGAGCGCCTTCGGAGCGACGGGGAAGGCGAGCGAGCGTTTGAGCGCGCGGTTGCTGGTCGCCTCGAGCGCCGCGTCGTCGTGCTCGCGAATCGCGCGGGCCTTGAGGTTCTTGCGGGTGCGCGCGTGCTTGCGACGCTCGAGTCGGTCGGGCAGGGCGACGCGGCCGGCAGCGGAGCGCAGGCGCAGGAGCTCCCCCTCGCTGAGCTTGGCGAGCGCCTCGGGAGACTTCGCGAGCTCCTCCAGCCAAGCCAGGTGCTCTTCGAGCGCGCGCTTCTCGTCGACCGGCGCCGACTCTTCCTGACGATCCGTGGACATGACCGCTACTCGTCCTCTTCGTCCTCGGCGCCCTGCACGTAGCCGAGGCTCTCCATCTCGTCGGTGAACTCTTCACCGATCGGCACGGACTCGTAGTCGAGCTCGTCGGCCAGGAAGCCGGTGAGCATTCCATCCAGGGTCTCGACGGTGATCGCCGACGACTCCGTGACGTCCGTCCAGTCACCGTCGGTCGAGAGCTTCAGGAGCTCCTGCCTGCCGGCCTCGACGGCGAAGCGCGGAAAGAGCTCCTCGCTCTTGATCCCGCGCAGGTAGCGGAACTCCTCCGTCCGCAAGCTCTCCTGGATTCCGCGCGCGAAGGTGGAGTAGGCCGCGGTCGGTGACGGGCCCGCCTCGCCGCGCATCCACGGAACGAGCGAGCTGCCGCGCACGAGGTTCGGGATGGCCAGGTCATAGAGCTCGAAGATCGTCGGATAGAGATCGACCGTCGACACGAGCCCATCGATTCGACGCGGCCCGGGCGCGTTCATGTGCGACGGCTCCTTGATCAAGAGCGGCACCTGCGTGACCTCGTCGTAGAGCGACGCGTGGTCGCAGTACACGCCGTGCTCGCCGAGCGCTTCGCCATGGTCCGACACGAGCACGATCGTCGCGCGCTCGTAGATGCCCGTCGCCTTCATCTGATCGAACAGCTCGCCGAGCTGATCGTCGAGGTAGGTCACCTCGCCGCGATACATCGAGCGATAGTGGCCCGCCTTGCGCGTCCCTGCGAACCAGTTGAGGTTGCCCTTGTAGTCGATCGGGAGCTCGATCTCCTCGTCGCCAGGCTCGCGGTACAGCCGGTCGTAGGGATACGGCGGCACGTAGGGCATGTGCACGTCGAAGTAGTGCAGCCAGATGAAGAAGTCGTCCGCGGCGTGCTCGACCAACCACGGAAAGGCGTCGAGGTTGATGTCTTCGGCGCGGCGCTCGAAGTAGATCTCGCAGGGGAAGAACTCGTCGAAGCGCTTGTCGAAGTCGGACTTCTCGGGCTGGAAGTTGAACGAGCTGACGAAGGCGGCCGAGCGGAAGCCTGCTTCGCGCAGGGGCTCGAGCATCGTCGGGACCTCCGGCGCGAGCTTGGTGAAGTTGTCGGTGACGGCGTGGTCCTTGACGTGCAGCGACGTGAGCATCGACGTGTGCGACGGGTTGGTCACGTTCGCGGTGGCGAAGGCGCGCTCGAACAGGGTGCCCTCCTCCGCGAGCTGGTCCATGTGCGGCGTCTTGACCTCCTGGTTGCCGTAGCAGCCGAGCACGTCGGCTCGCAGAGTGTCGGTCGTGATCAGGACGATCTGGCGCGGGAGGGTCTCGGGCGCACTCGGCGCCGCGCGCTCGAAGTGCACCTTCGGGCGCAGCAGTGCGAAGCGACCACTCGAACCGCGCCCGAGGTCCTCGCGCTTGAAGCGCGCGCGCAGCTCGCGAACCGGTCCACCGGCCTCGACCTCGGCGGCCAACGAGAGCCAGCGCTGTCCCTGCTCGAGCTTCGTCCGGACGCCGACCTGGGTCTTGGTCTCACTGCCGCTCTCATCGACGGCGACCAGCTCGAGCGTCAGCGGCTTCTTCGACTTTTTCGGCATGTCGAGCAGCATCAGCTCGACCTCGAACCGAAAGCTCGCCGGTAACTCGAGGTCTTCGAACGGGACTGTCTCGTTCGCCGCGACGAAGACCAACCGATGCGTCTTCGTCTCCGCCATCAGCTTGACTCGGTTCTTCTGCCCCTTGTCCGTCCCCGAGCCCGCGTGCGGATAGAGGTCGAGCACCGATGGAACCAGCTCCACCGGCCCGACCGGATCGGTACCGCAGCTCGAACTGAAGAGGCACAGAACCAGCGAGGCGAAGAAGTTTGAGGTCCGCGGTGTCATACGAAGCAGCGAGTTACTGGAGAGAGAAGCTCGATCCGAAGGTGAGGCCCCAGAAGTCCTCGCCTTTCTGACCGACGAAGAGCACGCCAAGCGAGTAACCGCTCTCGAACTGACGTGCAATCAGGTGGTGTACGTTGTCGCCGTCGTAGAAGTGAGTCGACGTGATGGAATTCGGATAGCGGACGTTGAGCCCGCCAATCGGGTCGAAGGCGTGATCGAAGCCCGAGTAGCTCAGGCCCACATAGGGCGCGATGGGGAGTCCGGTCCAGCCCTGGAGGTCCTTGCTCGCCGTCGCATAGACCGCTCGCCCCGACGGCGTCCCGATGCGATCCGAGCTCGTCCCGACGATCACCGCCGGCCGATCCTCCGTCTCATCGAGCACACGCCAGTTCACGAGCGGACCATAGTCGTCGTCCTTGGGATTCGCCTCCAGACCGATGCGCAGGTTTGGCAATACGTCGTAGGTCAACGTTGCGCGCAGCTTCGCTCGATCGACAGGTATACTCTCGATGGCGCGGAGTCCCAGACTCCAGCGCTTTTCGTTCTCGCCAGCCCCACGGACCGGCTGCCCCTCACCGGGTCAGAGCGGTCAGCTCGGGACAACGGAGACCGGCTTGTCGTCTCGGGCGTCGTCCGGAAAGGAGGCGCAGCTCGCCAGTGAAACGAGCGAGGCTGCGGCAACGAGGGCCAAGGTTTGAGGCTTGAACATGGCGGTATGGTAGGGCGAAGGACCTGGTCAAGATAGGCGACCCGCACTTCTTCCGAGCTATCGGCGGGAACTGGTACGAAGTTCGCTGCTCGATTCGGTTCGAGCCTCTGTGAGACGCCGCACCCAACCAAGGAGCGCACGGCTGCTCTCGCGAGTAGTCAACCAACGGCCTAAGCCGAGGCCGCCTCGCTCCAACAACAATTCGAACCGCCCCTACCCCGCGACGAACTCATGACTTCTTCAGTGATCCGCTCCAAGAACTCCGACCTCCTCCAGCTCTTCGGCGTCGGGCTCCTCGGCGGCTTGATCGGGGCGGGGTTCACCGTCCTCTTGATGGATGGCGGTCGGACGAGCGCGCCGAGTACGGTCGAGTCGCCGAGCTTCGGGACGGAGCTCGGGCTGATTCACCGGGACCTGGAGAAGCTGATCGAGCTCCAAGAGCGGGCGGGCGAGGAGTTGAGTACTCCGCGTGCCCAGTCGCAGCGGGAGGGCGTCGCGACGAACGATCCCGATCCCGGACTGGTCGCGGCTCTCGCTCAGCTCGACGCCACGATGCGCGAGGTCCTGGAGCGCCCGATTCCGACGAGCACTTCGAGCGACGAGAACACATCTCTGGAGTCCGTCGGGCGGCGCCCTCCGAATCACACCAACCAGCTCGTGCTCTTCGAAGAGTTCGAGACCGATCCAGTGTCGGTCCTGGATTGCTACTTCGGAGTCTCGATGGCCCGCATCTACGAGCTCTTGGGGAGGCCGAGCGATGTCGGTGCGAGCGACAGCGGTGTCTACTGGCGCTACTACGAGATCGGTGGTGACAAGCACAACCACATCGCTCTTCGGTTCTACGACGGCATCGTGATCGACGTCGACAACTGAGAGGTCGCGGCGACTCGCGGACGACAAAGGGCCTGGACGTCGCGATCCAGCGAGCGCGGCTGCTATGATTCCGGTCCGCTCGATGGCTTGGGCTCTCGCGCGGAATCCAAATGCCGGAAGGAAGCGAGAGACCGTTACAGCAGCCGGAGCACGAGCTCGCCCCGACGCGTTCGTGGCGACCGGACTGGTTCCTGCTCATCGTGTTGCTGGCCGGCTCCTACCTGATCCTCACCAATCTCGGTGAGACGGGGCTCTGGACCGACGAGGCGGAGGCCGCAAACCTCGGTGTCAGCATTCTCGAGCACGGCCTGCCGACGGCCTTCGACGGGCGCAACTACATGACGCAGTGGGTCGTCGCGAAACGCGAGGACTTCAACGACGAGATGGTCTGGGTGCTGTCGCCGTGGCTGCAGCTATATGTCTCGGCGGCTTCGTTCAAGTTGCTCGGCGTGACGACTCTCGCGGCGCGACTGCCCTTCGCGCTCGTCGGCATCGCCTGCCTGTGGATGATCTTCGCGCTCGCGAAGCGCGCGACGCGGGACGTGCGCATCGCGCGCACGGCCAGCCTGCTCCTGCTCACTTCGATCCCCTTCCTGTTGCACTCGCGCCAGGGTCGCTACTACCCGATCGCGATGTTCGCGACGATGTGGACGCTGCACGCCTACATCGGGATGCTCGAGCACAAGAAGTGGAGCACACTGCACATCGTCGTTGCGATCTCGGTCCTGTTCCACGCGAACTACGGTCTGTGCGTGCCGCTGATCGGCGCACTCGTGATTCACGCGCTCTTCTACGCCTGGGGCCGCGCGCGGCTCTGGCAAGTGATCGCGGTGCCGGCCTGGATCGGCGCTCTGACTCTGCCCTGGGCCCTGTACGCGGAGATCCACCGCACCGCGTCGCGCCTCGACCTCACGCCCTACTTCTACAACTTCTTCACCTACGTTCATCAGGTCAACCGCTGGGCGATGCCGCTCGTGTTCGTGGTGGCCTTCGCGATCCTGCGGAGCCTCGGCTGGAAGAGCTCCGTCCTGAACGCCAAGAACATCGGCGTCACGGCGGCCGCCATGATCGGCTTCGTCGGCGTGGCCTTTCTCGCGATGAACGTCGGTCTCTTCGCACGCTACATCATCAACGTGATTCCGCTGTTCGTCTTTCTGAACGCCTGCTTCGTGGTCTGGATCGTGGACTCGTTGAAGGAGCGCGTCGGAGCGAGCGCCGGTCGCACCGCGTGGGGTTTCGTTCCGCTCTTGATGTTCACGACCGTGGTCGCCTGGCCCTTCGCGCCGCTCTTGCGCATGGGTGCGATGAACGCGCCGCACAAGGCCTTCCAGGACAACCCCGCGGTGCGCAATCCGCTCACGGACTTCGAGGGACCGAAGCACGAGATCTTTGCGCTCGTCGAGGAGCTGCACCAGCCCTACGACGGACCGCTCGAGCGCCTCGCCGACTTCCTCAACACCAACGCGAGCCGCGAGCACACGCTGTACATCGACTATGGCGACGTGCCGCTCCTGTTCACCACCGACCTGATCATTCGCGGCGGTCTGCAGGGCATCCCCTACCACGGCAAGCCCGAGTGGATCGTCAGCCGTTCGAATCGCGCGGGTATCGCGGTCAATGCGCTGCGTGAGTTTGCGGAGGAGGAGGGCTACGTGCAGGTCGTGTTCACGGACACGCCGGATACCCGCTGGGAGAACCGGCCCGATCCCTACGTGCACTTCTACGAGCCGCCGCCGGTCGGCAACGTCGCGCGACTGACCGACGGCGTCTATCCGCCGGTGGTTCTGTACATGCGCCCGGACCTCGAGCTCGTCGATTCGATGGGCGCGAAGGTCGGACGGCGAGGAGGGAGACGATGAGCTTCCGCCAGCTGCTCTTGCTCGCGCTCAGCTCGACCGTGCTCTCGTGCAGCGGTTCGACGACTCCGTCCGGCCCGCCGCGCAACCTGCTCATCGTGACGATGGACTCGGTGCGCGCCGATCGCTTCGAGACTCCCGAGAAGTACTCGGAGCTTCCGCTCGCACTCGCGCACTTCCAGGCAGAGGCTCTGAGCTTCCGCGGGATCAGTAGCGCGCCGGCCACGCTGCCCGCCGTCGCGTCCCTCTTCACCGGTCGCCACTCGCGCCAGCTCGGTTACCCGGCGCCCGATCGGCAGCTGCCGATCGACGTCGCGACCCTCGCCGAGCTGTTCGAGGCCCGCGACTACGACACGGCCGCCTTCGTCTCGTCGCACGCGCTCGCAACCGGCAGTGGAATCGAGCGCGGCTTCGCGACTTTCGAAGCACCCGACGGCCCACGCACCGAGGACTACGAGGTCACGCAGGCCGCGCGCGAGTGGCTGAGCACCGAGGGCCGCGAGGAGCGCCCGTGGTTCGTGTGGGTCCACCTCAATGCGGGGCACGGTCCCTACGACGCGCTGGAGACGGCGTTCAACCCGCTCAACTTCTTCTACAAAGCCATGATCCCCTCGCCGCGCAAGCTGGATCGCAAGCTCGAGAAGTCGAAGAGCAACTCCGGCGCGGAGGGCCTCCCCAACTACCAGCGCGTCGCCGGTCCCGCCATCTCCGGTCGCTACCGCACCTTCTACGACGCGCGCGTGCGCGTCGGCGACTGGTTCGCGAACGAGCTGCGCCACTCCCTCAAGCGAAGCGAGCAGTACGACCAGACCGTCTTCGCCGTCATCGGCACCCACGGCGAAGCCCTCGGCGAGCACGGTATCGAGTTCGACCACGGCCACAACCTCTTCGACGAGGTCCTGCGAGTCCCCTTCCTCGTGCGAGTCCCCGGCGTCAGCGTCCTCACCTCCGACCGCCTCGCCTCGCACGTTGACTTCCTACCAACGATGGCGACGTTGTTCGGTCTGGAGCACGTCTCGTCCGGCGTCGACCTCCTCACCTCTTCCCACGCCAACCTCGCGTTCTCGGAGCTCTTCCGTCCCGTCGGGTCGGGACCCGCGGTCTCGGTTCGCTCCGCCAAGTGGTCCGTTATCCAGACCGACGGCTCCGCACCGGTCGCCTTCGATCTCCTGCAAGATCCCGCTCAACAGGAGCCGCTCCCCGCTGCGAGTACGGCTGCGGCCGATGCACTCGTCGAGGTGCTGGGCGCTCTGAACACGGAGCTACCGGCGCAGGCCGCCCGAACCGAACTGAGGAGCGATGACCGAGCGCGCCTCCGAGCGCTGGGCTACGTCCTCAATCGGTTCGAATAGTCCGCCTGCAGGCGTCTCTCCCAATCGCGCGGGACGAGGCGAAGAGAACCGCCGCGCAAATCGAGCCCGACGCCCGTTCGAGCGTAGAATGAGCGCGATGAAAGTCCTCCTCCTCGCAAGTCCGCTCGTACTCGCCCTCTCCACCGGTCCCGTCTCTCCCGAGGGACTCGGCCCCGAACTCTCGAGGGCCTCCAGCACGCTCCAGGGTTCCGAGAGCAATCGCGTTCGCGGCACGCGAGTCAGCCTCGTGCCACCCAAGGGCTTCACTCGCGCCAAGCTCTTCGTCGGCTTCGAGCACGAGGAGACGGGCTCTTCGATCATGATCCTCTCGATGGCGGCCCCGATCGACAACCTGCTGCAAGGCATGACGAAGGAGAACCTCGCGGCTAGCGGTGTTGAGCTTCTCTCGAAGTCCGAGGTCACTCGGGAACGCGTGCGAGGCGCACAACTCCTGGCATCGCAGACTGCCGGTGGTGTCGAGTACTCGAAGTGCATGTTCCTCGTTGGAAATGACACTCGGTCGGCGATGATCGTTGGTGCCTATCCCTCCAGCCTCGAGAGTGAGCTTGGAGAATCACTTCGCGCCGCCATCTTCGAAGCAACCTTCGACCCCGAGCTGGAGTTGGATCCGTTCGACGCCGTCAGCTTTCGCGTCCGTTCCACAGAGAAGCTCGTGGTTCAACCCGAGGGCGTGGGCGGAGTCATCGTTCTGGTTGCGCCCGACGCGAAGACTCCTGGCAGCCCCGGCGATCCGCTGCTCGTCATCGCTCAGTCCTACTCCGACGTCGCCATCGAGGACCTCGAGGCCTTCTCGATCGAGCGGGCACGCCAGACTCAGTACCAGACGAACATCAAGGTGCTCGAGAGCAAGCCCGCCAAGCTGAGCGGAATGGACTCCTACGAGCTCATTCTCAGTGCAAGTGATTCGAAGACCAAAACTCCCACGCGCATCTATCAAGTGCTCGCCGTCGCAGAAGACAGGTACTTCGTGCTGCAAGGCATGTGCGCTGAATCCAAGTTCGACGAGTTCTTGCCCGAGTTTCGAAGAGTGAAGAACAGCTTCACTCTCGCCGAAGAAGTGAAGGGCTCCGAAGAGTAGGCGCAACATGGATCGCGACTCCATCGAAGGCCTCATGCGAGAGGCCATTGCCGAGGGACTCAAAGCGCGCGAGCGGAGCGCGCCGAATCCGCCAGTGGGTTGCGTGCTCGTGCAGGATGGTGAGGTCGTGGCGTGCGGCTACACCAGCGAGATTGGGATCCTGCATGCCGAAGCGGTCGCGCTCTCCCGGTTGGAGGGTGATGCGAGTGGACTGTCTGCCTTCGTGACGCTGGAGCCCTGCTCCTTTCACGGGCGCACGCCGTCTTGCGCGAAGGCGCTCATCGCGCGCGGCGTCGAGACAGTCTACGTCGGGATCGTCGATCCGGATCCGCGCAATAACGGCAAGGGGCTAGCGTTGCTTCGCGAGGCCGGCATCGAGGTCGTGCTCGGCATTCTCGAGGACGAGATTCGGAGCGAGCTCGGGCCGTACTTGCACGGCGCGACCTGAGCGGGCGGCAGTGAGCGGAGCATTTTGGCCGGTTGCAGCTGGAGCCTCACGGCTCAGTGCAGCTGGAACTCATTGCGCCAGCGCTCCTCGAGTCCGGTCAGTCGCTCGAGCGAGTCGGAGACCTGCTGCGTGCGATCACACAGCTCTTCGTGCGCCGAGCTTCCCGCCGCGATCATCGACTGACGCGACCGCGTGATCACTTCGGCCAGGAGCTTCTTGGCTCGCCCACCGAGGATGCGGCGGCAGAGCGTGCGGACGGCGAAGAGGTAGGCCAGGAGCAAGAGCGCCGTGTTGACCAGGAAGTCCATGCCGATGAACTCTCCGCTCCAGTAGCCGACGGCGGCCAGGTAGACGATGTAGACGCCGAGTGCGTAGACCGGCAGGTCGAAGAGGATCCGCAGGTTGTTGACGGCGCTCTTCTCGGCGGCGGCGGGCAGGTCGCGCTCGATCAGGTTGTTCCACTCGTCGGCGACGCGCGGCGCGAGCAGCTCGACGGCCGTGTTCGAGTCGGGCAGACCGAAGGCGGTCGTGCTTCCGGTCAGGAGCGCGGCGCCGCGACGCGCGGGTCCCATCGCATCGAGGTACCAGGACTCGAACTCCGAAGCCGTCGGGAAGATCTCGGCAACGTCGACGACGCGGCGGCGCTCCGCGGATTGTTTCAGTTTGCTGACGGCGTAGGAGCCGGCGGCCGTGCCCGCGGCGAGCAGCGGATTCCGGCGTGCGACGAGCAGGCCCGCGCCCACACCGAGGCCGGACAGTCCGCCCGCGCGCAACGTCCAACCACCCGGTCCGTCCCAGCGCTTGGCCGTCTCGTTCCAGAGCGTGGAGGCCAGGTCGGCGCGTCGCAGCGAGAGTCGCAGCGCAACCTCCTCGGCCGTCTTGCTCGCCAGCTCCCCGAGCCCGCTCTCGATCTGCGGCGGCAGCTCGCTGAGCGCCATGCGCTGCTCGTCGGCGAACTCGGCAAACACATCCTGCAGAGCGGCGGCCGTTCCGAGCGCGTTGTGACGGCGCACTCCACCGAGCACGCCCTCCTTCACGTAGTCGGTCAGCGCCGTGGTGAGCTTCGGCCAGTCGTGAGACAGCCGATCCGTCTGCGCCTCGCGCGCACTGAGCGCGAAGATCGGCGCGTCGGGCGTCTCGAAACGATTGATCGCAAGCTCACGCATCGACGCGAGCAGGTCGTTGCGCGAATCCTCCGTGAGCTCATCCGCTCGGCCCAGCACGAAGAGCATCGCGCGCCGGCCCGCGAAGTGATCGACGAACGAGACCGACGCATCCTCGACGACCGACTGGCGGTGCATCACGACGAGCAGGATGTCACTCTTGTCCGCGAGCGTCTGCACGACATCGCGGTGCTCGGAGGCGATGCTGTTCACGTCGGGCGCATCGATCAGGACCTGCTCGGACCAGATCTCCCCCGCCTTGGCGTCGTAGCGCACGACATCCGGCTCTTCGCCCGGCAGGCCGGCGACCAGCTCGGAGAGATCGGCATCGCGCGGCGCGTAGATCACCGGGCGGCGCGTCGTCGGACGCTCCGTGCCCTCGAGTGCGATCTGCTTGCCCACCAGCGCGTTCAGGAGCGTCGACTTGCCCGCGCCGGTCGCTCCGACCAGCGTGATCACCGGCGCCTGATCGACCCGATCGAGCTGGCGCGACAGGTCGGCACGAAGCCGCTCGATGCGATCCTTGTGGCGTCCGAAGGCGGACAGCACGCGAACCTTCTCGATGTCCTCGTCGAGCTCGGCACACAAGAGGCTGAGCCGGGACGCTAGCTGTTCTTGAATGGATCGACTCATGAGACCAGACCTGCGCGGAGTTGCTTCAGCTCATCCATAAGGGTACGGCTCTGTGATTCGGTTTCACGCATCCTCGCTCCACTCTCGGGCAAAACCGCCTCGAGAATGACGGGCGCCAGCTCGACACTCCTGGAGCTGGCCCACCGCCGCGCAGCTTCGTTGGTGATCTGAGTCCCGAGCAGGTGCGAATACTTCTCGGAGAGGTAGCTCGAGAGCGCCGCCCCTCCCGCGACTCCCATGTCGCTGCCCAGCCCGCCGGTCTTGATGATGACCGCCGTTGCGATCGCGATCGGCGCGAGCATGGTGACATCGACGGCGGCTTGAATGTCCCAGTCGCGACCGCGCTCGGCGATGGCCTGTTCGACCAAGACCTCGCACACATCTTGAAAGGCTTCGAGGTCCACGGAGCTCGCGCCGATGGCCGAGGAGGTCTTCGCGCGTACGGCTTCGGTCTGCTCTTCGGTCAACTCGGACCCGAGCGCGCTCGCGAGCTTCGGACTGACCTCCTCGTGCGAGAGCGCGCGCCCCTCCGGTCCGAGGTCGCGCATCAAGCCCTCCCAGCACTCCGGCCAGACGCGCTCGAACTCCGCGCGCTCGACGTCGGCGAGGCTGTCGCGGACATCTTCGCGCTCGGACGCGGGGCGACTCGAGAAGAACGCGGGTATCGACTCGATCTTGAGGCGGACCTTGCGCAGGCCAAGCCGCCAACCGCGAGAGATGGCGTTCGAGCGGCGGTCCAGGACGGCGCGGAAGGCCTCGATGAAGGGGCCGCCCGGCATCGCACAACCGGCGACCTTGGCGGCGAGCCCTTCGATATGTTTTTCGGCAACCGCCAAGAGCTCGTGAGCGGCTTCCGCCTCGGCGTTCAGCTCGCGAACCCACTGCGAGAGGTCGTCGGCGAGCTGCGCGAGCGAGGCGTCGAGCGCTTGCTGTTTGACCTGCGCGACGCGCTCGAGGTCGAGCAGGAAGTCGCGCAGCGCGACCGACCTGGAGTCGATCGTCGCGGCCGGGTCGAGCGGCGCTCCATTCTCCTGCACGTCGAGGTTGTGCGGCGCCGAGAAGACGGCGAGCGGAGAGCTGCCCAGGTCTTCGGAGATCTTCTGCGCGTGCTCGAGGGCCAGCGCGTGGCTCGGTGCTTCGTTGTAGACCAGCAACCAGGGCCGGCCGTGTGAGAGCCAGCGCTGCAAGTAGTGCACGACCTCGCGGTTCTGGTAGGTGTGCTTCGTCACCACGGCGATCGCGAGATCCGCGACCGCGAGCAGCGATTCGCTGGCGAGCCGGTTCTCCTCGGTGATCGAGTCGAAGTCCGGTGTGTCGATCAGGAGCAGACCGTCGGGCAGGTCGACCTCGAAGGCGAGCAGCTCGCTGGGATCCTCGGTCGTGTCGGTGCTTCCATCGAGCTGTGCCGGAGAGAGGCCCTTGGCGCGCACGACGCTGAAGCGCTCGAGCGACGGGTCGGCGTCCATCCGCTCGAGCAGGTTCGAGCTCGCGGCACCGAAGAGGCGCTTGGTCGCGCCACCGGTCGGCAGCGAAGGCGAGAGGTCGGCTCCAACCAGGCCATTGAAGAGTGCCGACTTGCCGGAGTTGTTCGGCCCGACGATTCCGACGACCAGGTAGGGCGATCCGTCCACCGTTCGCGGGAGCAGGTCGCGCGTCAGCCGATCGCGGGCGCGCAACATGCACTCGCTGCTCGGACCTTGATCTTCGAGCAGCTGGAGAATTCGGCGGAGCGACTGTGAGAGAGCGGGGTTCATGCAGGCGTGGCGGAACTGCCCTCGCTATCGGCTAGTTCGGGGTCCGTCTCTCGACCCGAAATCGCGCTTTCCCCTTGATCGGAGCCCGTCGAACCCGAATACGGTTTCCGCGGAGTGATCAATTGAAGGTAGCTCTCGTTGATCGCGGTGGCCTTGATCGCGCCGGTCACGAAGACGCCGATGCCGCAGGCGAGCAAACCCAAGATCGAAAAGATGTTCACGACGATGAGGTAGATCGCCAACTGAAAACGATGCCCGTCGACCAGCTCCCATGAGCGCCGGATCGACTCGACTGGCCCGAGCCCCTCCAGGGCAACCGACTGCGCGACGAATCGGAGCCCCAGGTAAACGTACGCCAGCACCGGAATCCAGACCACGAGCAGCACGACCAGCCCGAGGCCGGCGAGCCAGGGAGCGCCCAGGCTCGATCCGACCCAAGCGACCACGAGTTGAAGGAGCCAGAAGGGAAGAGCCGCCAGGCCGAGGATCCCGCCGCCGAGGAGCGAGGCCAGAACCTGATTGCCGAAGCGGCCGCGCGCATTGAGAAGATCCGCCGCTTGACCGCGACCGGAGCGAAAAACGCGCTCGACGGTTCCCGCGAAGGTCGTCACGAAGAAGCAGGCCAGCACGAAGCTCACGACCTGAGTGATCAGAGAGAAAGCGCCGAGCGTCGCATGCCACAGGATCTGGGAGAGATCCTCCCAGCGGATGTAGACCTCGCCTTGCGTGAGCTCCCTGAAGGCAGCGCCGTCCCCGCCGTCAGTCAAGATGAGCACGATCACCCCGCCAACCAGAATGGCGATCGGCTCTCTCTTCATGAGCCTCCAAGACGCGGCGAAAGCGCGGAGCGGATCGAAGGCTTGGTTGAAGTGCATGGAGCGGAGGGCGCGGGCGGCCGAGCTTGATGGGAACGCGCGGCGCCTAGTTTCACAAGAAATCAGTCGCTGTCCCGCTCGCGGCCGGAAAAACAGCGCACGAGCGGGGATCGAGGTAGTGAGTGCAGCGGAGCCTACTCGTAGTAACCGGGTGGAATGGTCTTGGAGCTGAAGCGATCGTCGAGCCAGGGTTCCGCCGTGTCCGAGTAGCCGCGCCGCTCCCAGAAGCCGAGCCGATTCTCGGCGAGGAACTCGATCCGACGAATCCACTTGGCGCCCTTCCAGGCATACAGCCGTGGCGTGATCATTCGAACCGGTCCGCCGTGCTCTCTCGGCAGCGGCTCGCCCTGCCAGCCGTGGACGAGCATCACATCGGGATCGAGCGCGCGTGCGTGCGGAAGGTTGGTCGTGTACGGCTCGCCGCTGTCCGGATCGACGTCGTAGCCGGTCGTCAGGATGTGAGTGACCTCGGGCTTCGGAACGACGAGTGCCGCCAGCTCGCGAAAGAGCACGCCGGTCCAGCTGCTGTCGAGAACACTCCAGGAAGTCACGCAGTGAAAGTCGGAGGTCTCCGTCACTTGCGGAAGTGCGAGGAAAGCCTGCCAGTCGAGAGTCACGGGATTCTCGACGAGGCCACCGACCTCGAGCTGCCAGCTCTCCCGATCCACCTCGGGATGAACGCCGAGGTCGAGCACGGGCCACTTCTTCGCCTCGTGCTGACCGACGGGAAGCTTGGGCATTCCGTGCAAGTTGGGCGGACCTGTCCCGTCGGGTTCGCGACCGTCCAGCTCGACATCGACGCCGCGTTCGAGTTCGACCATGCGGCGAATGTACCGCTCGCGCTTCTCGACCAGGGAGGGATCACGCTCGCTCATTCGAGACAGAATAAGCGAAATCGCGCGAGGCGAGTCTACTCGTCGTCGAACTCGACCGCGTAGGCGGTGTCGTCCGCGTTCATGCGCTGCACGCGCACCAAGCGACCGGAGCGAATCGAGCGCGTGCCCTCGCGCTCGATCTCGACGGTGATGCGCAGAGACTCGCCCGAGAGGAACATGACTCCGCCTTCGGAGACATTGCTGATCTGACCCTGGAGCCGCTGCTCTTCCGAAAACATCGAGAGGCTGCCAACTTCGGGAACGCGATCGTGCTTGCGCATGTCCGCGGTCTGGCTGGCCTTGTCGGAATCGGGAGTGCTCATGGGTCCGCGACGCGATGGTCGCACTCCTCTCCTTCGACCGACTGCTCGGGCGGCTTGATCCCACGCCGGTGAGCAGCGTCCTTGGGGGGAGACAGAGAGGCCAGATTAGGACGGGTCGAGGCGACGGCGGTTCGCGGGCCGGACCCCCTTAACCATTACCTGGGAAAGACTTACGACGATCGGCGGGCATTGGAACAGCTTTCGCACCGGCTCCCTCGAATCGACCGCGCCCGGTCGCCTCAGATCATCAAGCCCGAAGGAGCCCCACGATGAAGATCCAGAAACTCGCTCTCCTCACCGCCCTCGTCATCGGCCTCGCGCCGCTCGCCGACGCCCAGCGTTCGAGCCGCGGCTACACCAGCCATCGAAGCGGCGTCACGGTCCAAGCCAACCTCGGGCGCGTGGGCATTCGACTGGGCTTCGGCGGACACTCACCGATCACCTACCGCAGCCCGTCGCGGTATGTCACGAGCAGGTACCGCACGCCCGCTCGCGTGTGGATCGAGGGTCACTACCGCACCGACTACCGCAAGGTCTTGGTGCAGGCCCGCCAGGAGAATCGCTGGGTTCCCGCTCGCTACGAGACTCGCTACGACGAGTGCGGCGAGGCCTACAGTGTCCTGGTTCAAGACGGCTACTGGTCGCTCGTCACGATCCCCGTGCGCTATGAGAATCGTCCGGTGAAGAGCTGGATCCCCGGTCGCTACGAGTACCGCCGATAGATCGACCAGTCACTGGATGCCCAACACATGGATGTCCGACACAGTGCCGCCGCGGCTCGTCACTCACGAGTCGCGGCGCAACTCGTTAACGGCCGGACTCGAGCGACGGCGAGCGGTTCAGGGCGCGGCCATCGGTCAGTCTGTAGATCGAGAGCACGGGGCCGAACGGTGCGCCGGGACGCGGGAGACCCCCGCTCGGAGTCTCGAAACGCTTGGACGCCCAGACGAGCTGCGTACCGAAGACGTGCTTCGAACCGACAGCCTCGTTGTGGAGTGCGAGGCGCCACAGCGCTGACTGAGTTGCGCGCGGACCGTAGAGCTTCTTGCCGCTCGCGTCTCTCTGAAAGAGGAGCGCCGGATCCTGGCCCGCGATGCGCAGCGTCGAGCCGAGGTCCTGAACCAGCCGCGGAGTGACGACGACGTAGTCCGCTCCGAGCTCCCGAACTCGCCGCAGGAACTCCTGCGGGTCGGTCTCGGCGAGCGCCGCCGCTGCCTCCCGGAAGTTCCGCTCCCCCACGAAGCTCCCGAAGTTCGTCGTGATCGACGGACGCCGCGCGTGATACTCGATCAGGTGACCGAGCCCCCAGCTCGAGAGCACGCCGTAGTCCTGCGGATGGTGCGGTGCATTCCAGGGCCCCGGCGAGGGAGTGTTGGTCCGCATCCAACGCAGACCGCCGATCACCTCACCGCGCCACTCGGCGAGGTCGCGATACTCATCGTCGGTCGTCTCGAAGACGCTCAGCACGGAAGGCAGCAGAGCGAGCGAAGCGGCGCCCATGCCGGCCAGGACGAGGGTCCGCCCTCGCGACTCGGCGAACTGGCGAGCGGCCTGGTTGAAGGCCAGCGCGAGCGTGCACGCGAAGGGAATCGCGAGCGTGTTGCCGAAGCGCTGCTGCCCGATCGCCATCACCGCCATGGCGAGCGCGAGTAGGCAGAGGTGCGCGCGCTCGGCGGAACGCAGGGACGTGGGCAAGAGGTAGAGCCAGGCGATCGGAAAGAGAAGCGCGAGGTAGGACAGCTTGCCGAAGATCAGGTCGGCGGAGTCGAGCGGACGGCTCTCGGCGACGACATCCATGAACAGGTTCTCGCGGCTGGCCCAGCGAAAGCCCTCTCGCACGCCTTCGAGAAAACCCGGCAGCAGATAGAGCGTCGCTGCGAGAACGACCACTCCCAGACTCGCGGCCAAGTAGCGGCTGTTCGTCGTGCCACCCTTTCGGCTGCGCAAGAAAGCGATGACGGCGAATGGAATCAGTGCGCAGCCGAGCGCGCGCGGGACGCCGCTCGTCAGGTTGATCAGAGAGCCGGGCTGGAGCGCATTCCACGCACTGTCCGACGCGGGGAAGAGCGTGACGCCAGCCGCGGCCGCGAAGTAGAGCAGCGCGGCGCGGGCGCCGAAGAGGGAGCGCTCTTCATCCGGCCCGGCTGCTCGCAAGAAGTACGCGATGCCAGCAATGCCGACGAAGATGCCGGACGCGAGCCAAGTCGCGATGGCCATGCCGGCGACCAAGCCCGCTGCGAGCCCGAAAGACAGCGCGTCGATGGACTTCTCCGCTCGCAAGGAGAGCGTGATGAACATCAGGTGCAGCGCCAGCAACAGCGCGATCACGACATGGTGATCGAGCCGCGTCACCCCTCCGTACCAGACAGCGATCGGAAACGCGGCGTAGATCCACGCGCCGAAGACCGCGCACCAGACTCGCGAGCGTCCGCGCTCCGACAACACCCACACGGCGCCGAAGATGGCCAGGCAAGTGAGCGCACCGAGGAAGGGCGGCAAGTGAACGAGGACGGCTTCGACCTGGTTCTCGTCGTAGCCGCCCAACTCGACGCGCTCCGCCGAGGTTCCGTCGCCATCGGTCGTGAGCTTCGCGACCAGACCGAACAGGCCGTCCGCGAAGGGCGGCCAGGGAATCGGGCTCCCCGTCGGGTGGTTGAGGTAGCGGTCGGTGTCCGACACCTCGCCGGATGCGAGCGCGAGCTGAACGCGACGCAGGTGATAGGCGGCGTCGGGATCGTCGACCAGCCAGGTCTGCGCATCCGCGGTCGAGCCGAGAGCCAGGTAGCCGGGCTTGGTCGCCTCGCGCTGAATGAAAGCGCCGACGAGAACGAGGACCAGGACCAGCGCGGCCGCGAGGCGCTTCATGCCCTCGAATCCCCGAGCTCCCTGACGACGGTTCCCCTGGCCACGACGGCACGTACGGCGTTGCGGCCGAACTCGTAGCACAGGAATCGGTGGCTGGGTTGATCCAGGACCACGAGGTCCGCGCGCTTGCCGACCTCGATCGTGCCCAGCTCGTCCGCGCGCCCCAGTGAAGCGGCGGCGTTCAGTGTCGCGGCCGTCAGACACTCGGCGGCACTCATGCGGAACCGCAGGGCCGCCCAGGTCATGACCTCGGGCATGCTCTGGACGAAGCAGCTGCCCGGGTTGAAGTCGGTCGAGATGGCGGGCGCGAGACCGCGATCGATCATGCGGCGGCCGGGAGCCTCTTGCTCGATGCGCAGGTAGAGCGGCACGAGCGGACAGAGCACCGGGACGACACTCGCCTCTTCGAGCGCGCCGATGCCGGCGTCACTCACGAACTCGAGGTGGTCCGCACTGTGCGCGCCCAGCTCGGCGGCGAGCTCGGCACCCCCGAGCGGAGAGAGCTGATCGACGTGCATGCGCAGATCGAAGCCGAGCTCCTTCGCCCGCGTGAGGATTCGCCGCGAGTCGTCCAAGCCGAACACATGGCTCTCCGTAAAAATGTCGCAGTACTCGGCCAGCTTGCCTTCAGCGATGTGCGGCAACATCTCTTCGACGAGCAGGTCGACGTACGCGCTCTTGTTCTCGCGATACTCGAGCGGGTAGTCGTGCGCGCCGAGAAAGGTCGGAACGATCTCGACCGGATGTTCTCGCGCCGCGTCGCGGATGACCTCGAGCGATTTGATCTCGTCCGCGAGAGTCAGGCCATAGCCACTCTTCGCTTCGATCGTCGTCGTGCCCGCGTCGAGAAACCGATCGAGTCGATTCAACAGGTGGGCGACCAGGACCTCGTGCGAGCTCTCGCGCACGCCGCGCACCGTCGAGAGGATGCCGCCACCCTTCTCGGAGATCTCGACGTAGCTCGCGCCCGAAGTCCGCAGCTCGAACTCTTCCTCGCGCGTGCCCGCAAACACGGGATGCGTGTGCGCGTCGACGAAGCCGGGGATGATCGTTCCTCCGTCGGCGTCGAGGTGTCGCTTGCCGCGAAAGGCGAGCTCGAGCTCCGCATCGGGTGCAACGCCAACAATCTCACCAGCATCGACAGCGACGCCAACTCCCGAGCAAACGCTGATCTCGTTCATGCTCGCGCCAGCGTGCAAGGAGACTCCCTCAGCTGTCGCCAGCTCGGCCGCTCCTGTGATCAACAGATCGATCTCGCGAGGCTCGGGTTGCATTGGCGGAGTGTACTCGCGCTCTCTGCCCCCACCCAACACCTCTGCTCGAATGCCCCCGCCCTGGGGTCATGAGCGGACTCAGCCGGCCAACTCGCGCACGGGTGCGACGAGTGGCGCGCCGCGCATGGCCTTCTGCATGGCCGCGGCGATGCGCTTGCGAGCGCGGAAGATGATCATCTTCATGTTCGAGCGACCGACGCCCAGGATCTCGCCCGCTTCGATATAGGTGCGTCCTTCGACCTCGACCAGGAGCAGCGCCTGCTGATCTCGCGGTCGGAGCTCTTTCCAGGCCTGCGAGTAGTGCAGGAGGAAGATCACCCAAGCGCCTTGCAGCCCGCGCACCTGCTCGCCGACTTGCGCGTTCGATTCAGGAGTCGCGCACGAGTCCGCCAGTTCTCCGGCCCCTTCGGGGAGAGCTTGGACCGGATGCGCGAGGGTGCGACCGCGCGCGCGGCGAACGATGTTGCCCGCGATCGTGCGAACCCAGACGCGGTAGCTCCCCACGTGCTCGTCGCGGAAGCTCTTGGGATAGCGGAAGACGTTGACGAAGGTGTCCTGCAGCATCTCGACCGGATCGAGGTGCGCGTTGCCACGCGAGAGCAGCCGGCGAATCCACTGGAGCACCGAGGTCTCCGAGACCGCGTACAGGGCTTCGAAGGAGCGCTCGCTGCGAGTGTCGCGGTAGAGCGCCATCAGCTGCGTGGTGAGCCGATTCTCGAGAGCCTCCTGCGACTCTCCCTCCAGCTTTTGGAGGGAGACACCGCGCTCGTGGAGCTGGGCGGTGATGGCGGGGAATCGCTTCATGGCGGCGATCGGAGAGCTCGCACCTCGCCCGGAGAGAGCGGGAGGAGCGAGAACGGTGGGAACGGACCGAACGAGGCTGAGGGGCATGACGCCCTTCTATACACGGTCCGTGCCAGGGCCTAATTCGGCCCGACCTCCGCTCCCTAACTCATATACAATGCTTGGGTTAGGTGGGTTCTCGAGGCCTTCTGCCGGGAGCTCCGATACGCTGATCGAGCGGTTTGTGTCACCAATCCCCACGACACCGTGTCCTCCCTGAGCGAAATCGCTCCAATTTGGGCTCGGGGGCTCGGGCGAGCCCCTCGAAAGGGCCTCCGCAAGAATGCCAAGAACGGGCCTCCTCCTGGCGGCCAGACGAACCGACGAGAGAGGTGAATCGACTCGCGTACCGGGTAGAATTTGAAGTGCTACCTGGGAGCAGGCGGCCAGAGGGCCACCCGCTCCGCTTCCCCCACCCAACACGACCTTGAACCCACCTATTTCCGCGGCGCTCGCCGCCGCGGCCAGGCTCCCCGATACCGGCCTGGACCAAGCCTTCGTTTGGCTCGCTGCAGCCATCGTCCTCGCATTCACTGGGTTCTTCGCCACGCTTCGCCAAGCGCTCCTGATGGCGATTCCAGATCGGGTCGTCGCGGCCGCAGACTCAGAACGACGCGCCTCGGACCTGCGCAGTCTGCTCGAGCGCTCCGACTCTCTTGCGGGAAGCGCCGGTGCACTCAAGGTCGCCGGCGATCTCGTGTTCCTTCTGATCGCGCTCACGCTGATTCAGAGTGAAGGACAAGACAGCCTGACGTGGCCCGCCGTGTTCATGGCGCTGGGTATCTCGGTTCCGACGCTGCTGTTTGCCGGCGAGATCCTGCCCGCCCTCGTCGCGCGCACGTCGGGGGACTCCATCCTCGCGCGCTTCCTTCCGTTCTTCAGTGTCGTGCAGCTGCCGATCGCAGCGCTCGTTCATTTCCTCGAGAGCATTCGCCGCGTCGTTGGCCGCATCTTCCGACTGCGCGAGAGCTCCAAAGCCGAACGCCGCATCCTCGCCGGTCTGCGTCAGGTCATCGAAGACTCACCGATCGACGGCGAGCTCGATGAGACGGAGCGCGAGATCATCGAGAACGTCATGGAGTTTCGCGACGTGGACGCCATGGAGATCATGACTCCGCGGACGGAAATCGAAGCCGTCGAGTTGCGCTCCGGACTCGAGACCGCCGCCGCACTCGTCGCCGAATGCGGGCACAGTCGAATTCCCGTCTACGACGAGAATTTGGACTCCATCGTCGGTTTCTTCACCGCACGGGATCTCGTCAAAGCGGTTCCCGAAGATACGGACAACGGACTGGCCGACGTGATTCGACCGGCCTACTTCATACCCGAGACCAAGCGCGTCTCGGAGCTCCTGGCGGAGTTCCGCAAGGAGAAGTTGAAGCTGGCTATCGTGCTCGACGAGTACGGCGGAACGGCGGGAATCGTCACCATGGGCGACATCCTCGAAGAGCTGGTCGGCGACATTCCGGACGAGTTCGACTCGGACGAGCCCGAAGCGATTCGCACGCTCTCGCCCGGCATCTATGAAGTCGATGCGACGCTGCGCGTCTCGGAGGTCAACGAGGAGCTCGAGCTCGAGCTACCCGAGGAAGAGGACTTCGAGACGCTCGCGGGTTTCGTTCTGTCGGAGCTCGGACACTTTCCGAAGACCGGTGAGAAGTTCTGCTGGAAACAGAGTGAGTTTTCGATCTCGGATGCCAACGATCGTCGCGTGCTCAAGCTTCAGATCCAAAGGCTCTCCTCTTCCAAGTCGGCGTGAGCACTTCACTGACCGACGAGGCGATCGTGCTGCGCCGGCACCGGTATGCCGAGTCCTCTCTGGTGACCCACGTTCTCTCGCGTTCGCATGGGCGGGTTCACCTCCTGGCCAAGGGCGCCTACCGACCGAAGTCGGCCTTCTCCGGAGTCATCGATCTGTTCGACACCCTCGAGCTGACCTGGTCCGTGAATCGGCGTTCGGAGCTCCAGCTCCTCAAGGCGGGTCGCCCGCTGCGTCTACGTCGCCCGATCACGCGTGACCTCGAGCGCTACCGCAGGTCGCTGGCCGTGCTCGAGTTGGCGGAGCTCGCCGCGCGTCCCGGCCACAACGATTCGAAGCTCTACACCGCGCTGGAGCTCGCGCTCGATCGATTTGCAAGTGAACTGGATCCCGAGCTGGTCGAGCTCAGCTTCAGCCTCCACTTCCTCGAAGCCCTCGGTCTGGACCCCGCTCTCGAGCACTGTGCCTCCTGCGGCAAGACGGCGCCCAAGACCGTCGTTCCCGATCAGCAGGTCCTCTTCTCGGCCGGTTCCGGTGGCTGCCTGTGTCGCGACTGTGCACGGGATGCCCGCGCTTCCGGCGCTCGAGTCGGACGCCTGCCGATGGACGTTCTCCGAATCGCTCACTCACTTCGGAGCGCCGACTCCGCTACCCTCTCCTCCTACAGACTCCCCCCCGAGAGACGATCCCGCGTTCGAGATTTCGTTGAGCGTTTCCTGGAGTACCATCTCGAGACTCGCCCACGCTCTCGCCGCAGCGTCAAGGGAACGCGGCGATCACCAACGCGCACCGCCAGCCGATGATTCGTTCACGCTCAAGACTCTGCTTCGCCTTGTTGCTCCTCACCACGAGCACGGCCTGTCGCTCGAACAGTGACTTCTTCGAGCCTCGCAACCAGTCGAGCCAAGCTCGTCGTCTGCGCCTCGAGTCGATCGACGAGGAGCTGGATCGAGCCGAGTGGGACCTGAACGAGGGCAAGAACGTCAAGGCGCTCGACCGCTTGGAGGACGTCACCGAGCTCGAGGGGCTGGATGCGGAAGCGCGCAACAGGGCTGAGCTCCTGATGGAGCGCGGCAGTGTTCAGCGCCTGAGCGAGCTGATCCAGCTGGACGCGCCCGCGGATGATTTCGAGGAGCTCTTCGATGCCGAGGTGCCGAAGCGCGTCCGCGTCAGTGCGGGTGTCATGTCGGCGCGCCGCCTGCTCGAAGAGGGTGAGCCGCTCGAGGCCTACTCCATGATTCGCAAGGTCGACCTCGAGTTCACTTCTCACCACGAGCGCGCGGCCGCCGGAGACGTCGTCGCGGAGGCCGGCTTCGCGCTGGCCGAGAGCAACGAGCGCCACCTCTTCATCTTCTCGTACAAGGCCCGAGCCCCGGAAGTGCTCGAGTACCTCGTGCTCAACTACCCGTCGAATCGCAGCGGCGAACAGGCCTACCTGTTGCTCGCCGAGCTGTACGAGGAAGACGACGAACTCGAGCTCGCACTCGAACGCTACGAAGACCTCCTGCTCTACTATCGAGAGAGCCGCTACCTGGCCTACGCCGAGGCCCGCATTCCCGAGCTCCGCCTGAGGCTGATCGTCGGACCCGAATACGATCGCGCACAGATCGAGCGCGCCAATCTCGAGCTCGTGAACTGGCTGTCACGACACCCCGACCACGAGCTCACCTCGTTCGTCCTCGACTCGCTGGCGGAGTGTCAACGACTCGAGATGGACAGCGACCTCTCGATCGCCGCCTTCTACCGACGCGTGGACAAGAGCTTCGGCGCGCGCTTGCACGCCAGCCGAGCCCTCGAGCTGGCCATCCAGGTCGGTGACCAGGATCGCATCCGCCGAGCGAACGAGATCCTCGACGATGTCCTGCCGAGTGAGGCCGGAGCCGGCACACCTGAGGAAAACTCATGAGCGCGCACGCTTGCACCGGAACCGGGCCCATCCGGCGACTCCTGCTCCTGGCGGCGCTCCTCGCGCCACTCCTCATGGCGATCTCGTGCGGCTACACCGCTGGCCTGCAGACGCCGGAGAACGCGCGCACGGTCGGAATCGACGTGTTCGGGAACGGCACCGACCTGCGCAACCTGGAGGTCGAGCTCACCGCGGAGCTCGCGAAGGCCGTGGCCAACCTGGTCGACCTCCCGCTGGTCCCGCCCGATGAAGCCGATATCGTCATTCGAGGCGAGCTCGCGAGCTACCTGCGGCGCGGCGGAGTACGGGACGCGGACAACACGCGCCTGGAGACCGGCGTCTCGATCACCATCGCGAGCCGCCTGGTGAATCGACGGACCGACGAGGTCGTCCGTTCCACGACAACATCGCTCGGAACAGGCATCGTCATCGAGGCTGGCATTGTCGCGGACGACACGCTCGAGGAGGTTCAAGCCCGCGACCGCGCGATCGAGAACCTGGCCACGCGCATCGTTTTGGACCTGTTTCTCCCTGAATCCTCCCCTAACTGAGCGATCTACGCGGAGAAACAGCGTCGTTACGGCGGAATCGCGCTCCACAGTGATGGAGACGGGAACTCCTTTGATATCTTGAATCAAGGGATACGAACCCCTGTAGGGTTCGCGGAAGGCGGACGATAAGGAACCATGGCTGACTCGCAGGAATCACCGGACGGCAAGACGCAGAAGACCCGCTCATTCGGGTCCTTTCTGCTCTTCATTTTAATTCTGATCGTCGTGCTCGTCGTGTTCGGTTCCGACCGGATGATGCGCGAGAACGAGCTGAGCCAAGACCGCTATCTCTGGAGCTTGTACACGGGTCGGATCGAGACCCAGACGATCAAGGGCACCGAGAAGGGCTCCAACCTGATTCAGGGTCGGCACTACAGCCCCGAGAGCGGATCGAGCGAGACCTTCAAGGTCCAGTTCGCCGACGTCGAGCGGTTCGAGCGCGTCTACCAGCAGCTCAAGGCCGTGCGTGAGATCGAGCCAATCAAGGCCGAAGAGTTTTCCACCGCGATCGCCGGCGGCTGGTACGAGCCGCAGAACGCTCACCTGATCACCACCTTCGTGGAACGAGCGCCGAGGCCGAACACGCTCGCGAACCCAGAGGACTCGGGTGCTCCGGCACAGAAGCAACCCCCCGAGATCACTCGCGACGAACAGCTGATCGTCCAGGTCCTCGCGAAGTCGAGCGAGAGCTTCCTCGCGGAGACTCCGGGCAGCAGTCTGGCGCCCTTCCCGCTCGACAAACGCAGCGGAATGCTCTGGGTGAATGTCGCACTCGACGATGTAGACGACCTGAGCGGCCTGCTCGCCGCCATTCACCTGCCCGGCGGCGCCAGCATCGAACACCTGACGCTCGACCTCACTCCGACCAAGGGCTCCTACTGGGGCGTCTCTTCGACACCCTTCACGACCGCTCTGATCTACGTCGGTCCGTGGATCCTGATCTTCGTCGTATTCATGTTGTTCATGCGTCAGATGCGCTCGCAAGGCGGCGCCGGTGGAGTCATGTCCTTCGGTCGCTCGCGCGCTCAGCTCTACGCCAAGGACAACGACACCGGAACGACCTTCGACGACGTCGCGGGTATGAAAGAGGCCAAGGAAGAAGTCCGCGAGCTCGTGGAGTTCCTCAAGAACCCCGGTCGCTTCGCGCGCATCGGTGGACGCATCCCGCGCGGTGTATTGCTCGTCGGCCCTCCCGGCTGCGGCAAGACTCTGCTCGCCAAGGCCATCGCCGGCGAAGCGGAAGTCCCCTTCTTCTCGATCTCCGGCTCGGACTTCGTCGAGATGTTCGTCGGCGTCGGCGCCAGCCGCGTGCGAGACCTCTTCAAGCAAGCGCGAGAAAGTAGCCCCTGCATCATCTTCCTCGACGAGATCGACGCTGTCGGCCGTCGCCGCGGCAGCGGAATGGGCGGTGGGCATGACGAGCGCGAGCAGACGCTCAACGCCATCCTCGTCGAGATGGACGGCTTCGGAACGGACAAGGGCATCATCGTCGTCGCGGCCACCAACCGCCCCGACGTGCTGGATCCCGCACTGCTTCGACCGGGTCGCTTCGATCGCGAAGTCATCATCGAGATGCCCGACTACGAAGAGCGTCGCGCGATCCTCGACGTGCACCTGAAGCGCGTCAAAGCTGACGAGAACATCGAGCTCTCCGTGCTCGCACGCTCGGCGCCCGGCTACTCCGGTGCCGACCTGGCCGCGATCGTCAACGAGGCCGCCATCATGGCTGTGCTCGGCAAGTGCGAAGAAGTGAAGATGGAGCACCTCGAGGAGGCGCGCGACAAAGTGCGCTATGGTCGCCAGCGCAAGTCGGCCAAGATCGAGAAGGAAGACCTCAAGATCACCGCGGTCCACGAAGCGGGACACGCCGTTGTCGCGTCTCTGCTCGACGGAGTCGATCCGCCGCACAAGATCACGATCATTCCGCGCGGCCGTGCCCTCGGCTCGACCATGACTCTCCCGGAGAAGGAGAGCTACCACACCCAGAAGAAGCGCCTCTTGGGAATGCTCGCCATGCTCTTTGGCGGCCGGGTTGCCGAAGCGGAGTTCTGCGGCGACATCTCTGCAGGCGCCTCCGACGACATTAAGCGCGCGACCGACCTCGCGCGCACGATGGTCGCCGAGCTCGGAATGAGCGAGACCATCGGTCCGATCAACTACGCCGAGCGTCAGGGCTCTGACTTCCTCGGCACGGAGATGATGCGCGGCAAGCAGCACTCCGACGAGATCGCGCGACAGATCGACGAGGAAGTCCGGTTGATCATCAACACGGCCTACGAGCTGGCGACCAAGATCCTGCGCGAGAACCGATCCGCGGTGGAGCAACTCACCGAAGCGCTGCTCAAGTACGAGACGGTGACCGGTAAGGAGATCCTCAGCCTCCTGGACGGTGTCTCGGTCGAGGACCTTCGCCCCGCCGTGGTCGAAGAGCCGGAGCCCGAAGAGGACGCCGTCCAGGCGAGTCCGGACAGCGGTGCGCCTCGCGACGCGAGCGATGATTTGACGGGCGACCTTCCCGGCAACGCCGGGCTCTCCCCGGCTTAAATCTCGTGGGTACAGGCCACGAGCTCATCTTCGGCCCCGCCGCCGATCAGCTCGAGCCGCGTGCCATTCCGGTTCGTTCCGCGAGCTCGAGCCTCACGGAGTCACCCTTCGACCGCGACCAGGTTCGCGTCGCCTTCCGCACCGACGCCGCTTCGGAATCGGATCACTCTGCGCTCTCGATCCTCGCGGACGCGGAGACCCGTGAGCTCGAGTCCGGACTGAGCTTGCTCGAGTGCAAGCGGAACCAGCTCGCTCCGCTGGCCGAGCACAACCCGACCGCAGCCATGCTGCTCGCGGCAAGCGACGCCGCCTGCCAACCGCTGGCACGTCCCAAACTGATGGGCATCCTCAACGTCACGCCGGACAGCTTCTCCGACGGCGGAGAGCACAATGACGTCGAGAGCGCGACCGCGCGAGCTCGAGCGATGGCCCTGGCCGGCGCCGACATCATCGACGTCGGCGGTGAATCGACTCGCCCGGGTTCGGAGCCCGTCGATGAAGCGGCGGAGCTCGAACGCGTCTTGCCCGTGATCGAGTCCATCCGCGCCGCGGGAGTTCGAGCACTGATCAGCATCGACACGCGCAAGTCGAACGTCGCGGCGCGCGCGCTGGAAGCCGGCGCCAACTGGGTCAACGACACCAGCGCAGGCGCCTACGACTCGGCCATGCTCTCCACCGTCGCGGGCCTCGACTGCCCCTATGTCGCGATGCACATGCGGGGCACGCCGCGGGACATGCAAGATGCTCCGCGCTATGAAGATCCCGTCCACGAGATTCTGTGCTGGCTTCGCGAGCGTGCGGCGACTTGCTTGGAGGCGGGCATCTCGCCGGCCAACCTGATCGTGGACCCCGGCATCGGATTCGGAAAGCGGCCCGAGGACAACGTGGCTCTCGTTCGGCGAACGACCGAGCTTCGCTCCCTGGGCTTGCCGATTCTTGGCGGTGTTTCGCGCAAAGCCTTTTTGGGACAATTGACCGGGATCCAAGCCCCCGACGCTCGCCTCGGTGCGACGGCTGCAGCCGTTGCTCTGTGTGTAGCTGGTGGAGCCGAGATCCTTCGCGTGCATGACGTCGAGCTCTGTGCTCAGGTCATCGCCGTCAGCGCCGCGCACAACGGACTCTTTCCCACAGCTCTCCTCCAACCGTGAACCAACTCTTCGGCTGGGCTCTCCAAGCCCTGATCCTCACCGTGGGGATCTATCTGTTCCTGCGCTTCGTTCGAACGACGCGCGGCAGCCGGTTGATTCGCGGAATGGTGGTCTCGGTCACGATCGGCGTGCTCGGTCTGTGGGGTCTGGCCAAATGGCTCGAGCTGGAAGAGCTCAATTATCTCTTCCAGAGCATCGCCGGTTACGTCGTCGTCATCTTCGCGATTCTGTTCCAGCCCGAGCTGCGCCGCGGAATCTCGCAGATCGGCGAGCGCCAGCTGATCGGACGCCTGCGCCGCCGCCTCCAGGACGACGTCCTCGAAGAGGTCTCCAAAGCGGTCACCGCGATGGCCGCGCGCCGTCACGGCGCACTGATTGCGTTCGAGCGCGAGACTCCGCTCAACGTCTACGTCGAGGGTGGCGTGCAGATGGACAGCGCGGTGGCGCGCCTGGTTATCGAGACCTTGTTCTATCCGGGCGGCGCGCTCCACGATGGCGCGGTCATCTTGCGCAAGGACCGAATCGCCGCGGCCTCCTGTCTGTTCCCGCTCACCAAGAATCCCGAGTTCTCGCGGCTGCGCGGCACTCGACATCGCGCCGCACTCGGGCTGACCGAGGAGACCGACGCGATCACGGTCGCGGCTTCCGAAGAGAGCGGAGCCATCTCGGTCTGCAGCAACGGCGTCATTCACGAGAACGTTCCGCCGGCCAAGCTGAAGCAGGTGCTCAAGGCGACGCTCGGATCCGGTGAGATCACCGATGGAGCGGGCGATGACTCGCGCGGCTGGCTGAAGCGCTCCATGCCCGTCTTCAAGCAGGACATGATGTGGATCGCGTCCTCCTTCTTGATCGGCGTCGGCATTCTGTTCATCGCGCACCGCGACATGAGCGTGAAGAATCCGTTCACACTCCGCTTGGTCCAGCGCGCACGAGACTCCGTGCAGGATCCGCAAGACGGTGAGCTCGCTCTGGTGCTGCCCGACCACCTGCGGCTGGCTTCCGAGTTTCGCGGCGCACCGCTCGAGATCGAGGTCACCGGAACGCGCGGGCAACAGATCGACTTCGGCGCCGCGCCCGCCGGTGTGATGGAGTTCGAGGAGCTCGAGCCCGGCCAGAGGCTCCTGAGTCTCTCGGCCATCAACTGGCGCCACGACGCGATCGGCCTGCGCTATGCCTGGGCCAACGACAACCCGCCGCAGGTGGAGATCGAGCGCATCGCGCGCATGACCTTCCGGCTCGAGCCCGAGCTCGCCGTGGTCGACCCGACCAACCTCGACCCTCGCTATGAAGTGCGCATCGACGAGATCCAGTTCGATCGCAACGAGATCACGCTCGTCGGGCCGGCCGGCGAGCTGGACAAGCTCGAGTCGAACGAGCTCCCGCTGCGTCTGTCACCGATCGTGCTCGAGCCCGACGACTCCTCCGACCTTCGCGATCGCATCGACATTCACGCCTCTCTCGCCAGCCTCGACATCTCGATCGAGGGCGGCGAGCTGATCGGCGTCACACTGCCGATCGTCCCCGCGCTGCGCGACCTGGGATCGGTGACGCCGGAAGTCGCGCTGATCTGCATGGATCCCGCGCTGACGGCCGAGCTCTCCCGCTGGACTCTGCCGGACAACGGACAGACCGCGCGCTTCTCCATCCTGACCTCCGGGTTGCTGCCGACCACGATCGACCCCGCCTCCCCGATCGGTCAGGAGCGCTACTCGGCCATTCGAAGCTTCGTCACCGAGAACCTGTACGTGTTCGTGGACGTTGCCGAGCTGCCGGCGCCGGGCGAGGGCCACGCCGTGCCCCTGCGCTGGGGTTGGCGACAGAACTGGCGCGAGTCGCCCGACTCGCTCGGGTTCGACATGGGCACCCTGGGTGGACGCGAGTCACTCGATGTGCGTCTGGAGAGCGCGGCCGAAGTGCTCCTCGAAGAAGCGCCGATCGAGCCCGAGGTTCCGAAGACAGAGGTTCCGAAGACAGAGCTTCCGAACGGCGACGTCAATTCGCTTAATGACTCCTCGACCAGCGACTCCGAGTCCGGATTCTAGGTCGACGAGACATCTGATTCAGGTTTAGGAGACGACACCAATTGAGCGCGACCAAGTTGTTCGGCACCGATGGCATTCGTGGAGTTGCAGGTGAGGGCTGGCTAGCGCCGGACAGCGCCTCGGCCGTCGGGCTCGCCGCGGGACGCGTCCTCGCGCGCTCCGCCGGCAGGACGAGCGGCCTACGCGCCGTCCTCGGCCACGACGGCAGGCAGTCGGGCCCCGGGCTCGAACAGGGCTTGGCCCGCGGGCTGCGTGCAGCCGGGTACGAAGTCCGGAGCGCCGGACTGATCACGACGCCTGGCCTCGCGACGGTCGCGCGGTTGTTCGAAGAAGACCTGGCCATCATGGTCAGCGCTTCCCACAACCCGGCAGCCGACAACGGAATCAAGATCTTCGGTCCCCGCGGCGAGAAGCTCTCGGATGAACTCGAAGCCGAGATCGAGCGCGCGCTCGCCAAGGACGCTTCGCCTGCTCCCGAAGGAGCGGCACCCGAGATCGACGACGTGCTCGACAAGAGCTACATCGAGGCGCTCGTCGCCAGCATCGAAGGGCTCGACCTGACCGGGCTCAAGCTCGTCATCGACTGCGCGAACGGCGCGGGGAGCCAGATCGCTCCGATCGTCTTCGAGCAACTCGGCGCCGAAGTCGTGGCCATCGGCTCTTCACCGAACGGTGAGAACATCAACGCGGGCTTCGGCGCGACTCACCCCGAGGCGTTGACGCGCGCCGTCACCGAGCACACCGCGCAGCTCGGAATCGCACTGGATGGAGACGGTGACCGCTGCATCCTCGTCGACGAGACCGGCAGCATCGTCTACGGCGACGCGATCCTGATGATCTGCGGCAGCGACCTGGCCCAGCGCGGACGACTCGCGAAGAAGCAGATCGTCGCGACGGTCATGAGCAACCGCGGGCTCCACAAGGCGCTGCGCGATCACGGAGTGGGCGTTACGACGGTCGGCGTCGGCGATCGCCAGGTCGTCGAGTGCCTGCGCAAGGAACGAATCGAGCTGGGCGGGGAGCAGTCCGGGCACATCGTGTTCGGCGAAGACTTCCACTTCATCGGCGACGGGACCTACACCGCACTGCGCGTCCTGGACGCGATGCGTCGGTCGAGCCTCACCCTCTCGGCGCTCGCGGCTCCTTTCAAGGCCTTCCCTCAGGTCCTCATCAATCGCGTGGTCGACAAGAAGCCGCCGCTCGAAGAGTTGCCCGAGGTGCAGGCAGCCGTTCGAGCGATCGAAGCGGAGCTCGGCGAGGACGGTCGCGTCCTCTTGCGCTATTCGGGCACCGAATCTCTCGCGCGCGTCATGGTTGAGGGACCCGACGAGGCCTGGATTCAGACGAAAGCGGACGAGCTCGCGAATCTGGTCGTCGCCGCCATCGGCTCCACGCCGTGATCGAGGTCGCGCTCGAGGCCTCGGGAAGACCCGGCTCGGTTGCGGCCCGGCGCGCGGACAAGCTGCTTGCCGTAGAGCTCGGCGAGGAGGCCGCTCACGCCAGCGACCTCCTCATCGCCCTCGACCAGCTCGTGCGCGAGCTCGACGGCCATCCCTCCGACGTCTCGGCCATCTTCGTCGGGACCGGCCCCGGAAGCTTCACCGGTCTGCGCGTCGCCATCGCAACGGCTCAAGGCATGGCCCTCGGAACGAACGCGGAGCTTCGCAGCGTCTGCTCCTTCGAGGCCTTCATGTTCGGTTCACTCGAAGTCGGTGAAGAGGCCTTCGTCGTCAGCGACGCCTTCTCCTCCGAGCTGTACCTCGCACAGTATCGCCGCGAAGAGTGCGAGGTCTCCACTCTGACTGCGCCGCACGTCGTGCCCGCCGGACCGCTCGAGCTTCCTTCCGACGTACGCGTGTTCGGAGATGCGAAGGGACTGCGAGCAGCAGAGCTCGAGGAGCATGCGCGCGCACTGCCCTACTCGACGCCAAGCGCGCGTCACGTTCTCGAGCTCGGCGCGGTCAGACTTGCCGAGTTTGGACGAGAACAGCCGGATTCGGTCGAACCGCTATACTTGCGTCCGTTCGCTGCGAAGAAGCGTCGACGCTAGCGATCCGCGCTCAAAAGAAGAGAGCCGCGTACTTCGCGAGGAAGCACACGGCTCAGTTGAAGTTGCCGTACACGCTCGTGAGCGCTTACGGCTGGTTCCATCGACCTACAGGTCGTGCGGGCGAAGCGTACGGCGGCCGTTGTTGGTCGCGCGTTGTTCAGCACCCGAGATCATCTCGCGAACGACAGAGTCGAGCGCGGTGTAGAAGTCACCCGAAACGTTGAGGTCAGCAGCGGCCTTCGTGCGGCTCTTGCTGATGATCAGGTCACCGCCAGCTTTTTTCTTACCGCGGCCTTTGGCTTTCGCCTTGCCCTTGGTTGCCGACTTCTTCGGAGCGCGCTTTGCAGCCTTCTTCGCCTTTTTCTTAGCCATATCTGATTGTCTCTCTTTGTTCCCCTTGCGGGTTGTACCGTTTCTTTTCCCCTCGCGATCACGGCGACTTGCAGGACCACTTGGCCCATGCGCGCCGCCATCACTTGAAGGCCTCGAGAGCAGGTACTCGATTCCGTAAACGCAAAGACGAGAATGGGAACGTCGAGAGACAGTGTCAACATGACGATCGACTCAATTTCAGGTTTTTTCGCCGGATTCGAGCCCCATTCGGGAAGTGAACTTTTCGCCGAACCGAGGCCATTGGACCGACTCGGCGTGAGTCGTATGCTTCACCTGTGAAACCGTATCGTGTTTGGGCGGACATCGACCTCGACGCCGTCGCTCATAACCTCCGACAAATTCGGGAGCGAGCGGGGCGTGGAGTGCGAGTTATGTTGGTGGTCAAAGCCGACGCATACGGACATGGAGCCGTCGCAATCTCCCACCACGCAGTGCGTTGCGGTGTTGATGCTCTCGGCGTCGGCACCTGCAGCGAAGCCTTGGAGTTGCGTCAGGCTGGCATCACCCTACCGATCCTGGTATTGGGAACGATCGTCGACGAAGAAGTCGCTCTTGCACTGGGACACAACGTCGAGCTGGGCCTGCACTCGACGGATCGACAGCAAATGCTGCAGCGTGCAGCGCGTCGCATGGGGGTTCGCGCCCGGGTTCACCTCAATATCGATACCGGTATGGGACGTCTCGGCGTACTCCCCGAACGCGCTCTCGAGCTGCTGCGTCGGGTTCGGGGTGCCAGTCACTTGGAGCTCGCGGGCGTCATGACGCATATCACTGCGACGAACGGAGCTCTCGATCCGGAGACATCTACCCAAGTCCGCCGCTTCGAAGAGGTTCTGAACCAAGCTCGCGAACAGGACCTGTTGGCCGGCGCGATCCACACTGCCAATTCGGCGTGCATTTTCACGGACCTGCGACCGATCTACGACCTCGTGCGTCCGGGAATCAGCGCCTACGGCGTGCTGCCGAGCAATCTGCCGGGAGCGGCACTGCTACGGCCTGCACTGGCTCTCCGCAGCCAGGTGGTCTTCATCAAGGACATCCCGTGCGGCGCGACGATCGGCTACGGCAACACCTGGCGGGCCGAGCGAAACACGCGGGTGGCGACGCTGCCCCTCGGATACGACGATGGCGTGCCCTGGCAGCTCTCCAACCGCGGGAGCGTGCTTCTGCGATCTCAGCGCGCAACCATCATCGGACGCGTGTCCATGGACTACACCACGATCGACGTCACCGATGTCCCGGGAGTGCGGGTCGGCGATGTCGTGACTCTGCTCGGAACCGATGGCGACCTGTCGATCACGGCCGAGGACGTGGCGCAGGATGCCCAAACGATTCCCTACGAGATCACCTGTTCGGTCGGGAAGCGCGTGACGAGGGTCTACCGCGGCGAACAAGTGCCGACAGACTCGAGAGCGTTGCCTCACTTCGAACAACCCAACCACGAAGAACAGAGCTGCTGAGTGAGAGCGAGGCGCTCCACTCGACACCCAGCTGGCTCCCCGCAGCCCCCCGATGAAACGCCTTCGGAAGAACCTGATCAGAGCGTCCTACGCCGTCTCGTGGGTCACCGTCGGTTTGGTCATCGCCTGTGCTCTGCTCGATCGCTCGGGGTGGATCGCCGACTCCATCCGGGGGCGCGTTACGCGAGCACTGCCCGGCCTCGACGTCGAGATCGGTGTCGCGCGGGTGCTCTGGTTTCGACCCGGCATCGTCCTGGAAGATGTCCGGCTGCGCGCGGAGGAGGGGCATCTCAACTTCGAAGTGATCGAGGTCCGCTTCGCTCCCGCGACCGGCCTGGCCTCGCTCGTCGACGAGATCGAGATCCGCGGCGGCGATGCGGAGATCACCGACGAGCTGACGCGTGCGATTCGAGACGTGATCGAGAACCGGGAGCAGAAGAAGGACGAGAGCGAAGACGATGAAGCTGCGACCGCCTCGAGCACTCTGCCGATCATCACGCTGACCGACTTCTCGGTCGCGCTCGTGCTTCCGAGCGAAGCCGCGATTCCAGTCGGTCGCGTCGACCTCAAGCTCGAAGATGCCGGCGATCAGAAGCACCTCTCCGGTCGTCTGCTCCCGCACCTCGCTGGTTCGATTCCCGAGGCCGCCGTGCACATCGGGGGCTCACTCGCGGGAGACCAGCTCGATGTTCACGCCAGCGCGCGACGACTCCCGGTCGACACCGCCAAGATTCCGCCGGCACTGTTTCCCGCGGCGCCCGTCTTCGAGCGCGGGACGGCGCTCCTCTCCCTGTCGTTCGAGGGCGGACTCAACCTGGCCGTCGAGTCGAATCCCTTCTTCGAGGCGCGTGTCGAGTTTGCGGAAGGCGAGGTCGAGCTCTCTCTCACCGAGGAGTCCGTCCGCCTGGACAATGCCCGCGCCGACCTCTCCTGGTTCCCCGAGAAGACGCATGGCCTGTGGACCAAGAGCGCGTGGAGAGGCCTGACTCGCATCGAGTCCTCGTGGGACGGCACGAGTGTGGAGGTCCTCGGTCGCTTCGGTCAGAGCGCCGGTCCGGATGGCCTCAAGGCCTGGGTCTGGATCCCCGAGTTCCCGCTCGGCTCCGAACAGACCGGCCACGCCTCCCTCGGTCCGATGATCGACGACATCATGCAGACCTACGGACTCTCCGGAGCCGCGAGCGTCAGCGTCGGTTGCCGCGTCCCGACCTTCCGACCGGGCGCTGAGCTTGCGAACAAGGCAAAGTTCCTCGTCGAGGTCCACCCCCGCCCGAGCGCGGGCTTTCGCTACGAGGGCTTTGCCGACGGGAGTGGAGAGCGGCAAGGGATTCCCCTGCCCGCGAACAACATCGGCGGGCATGTCGCCATCTCGGTGGCCACCGCGCACGAGCGCCCGACCCGCATGGCCTTCGTCGGCTTGAACGCGGACCTGCCCCACGGCCGCGCCGAATTCGACGGCGTCGTCTGGTCGCCCGCTCCTGCACGCGGGCCCGACGCACCGGCCGAGTATCAGATGGAGCTGTTCGTCCCCTCACTCGCCATCGACACGGACCTGCGCGACGCACTCGCCGAGATGTCCGCCACCGACACGATCTGGGAAGAGTACGGTCCCGCCGGTGAGGGCGAGCTCTCCAGTCGTTGGCGCTTCTACTCCACTCCCGACACGAACGGCCTGACCGCCTGGGGGCAAGTCGATTTCGAAGCGGAGAGCATGCGCTGGAAGAGCATTCCGCTGCCGCTCGACGATGTCGCCGGTCAACTCTCGATGCTGTGGGGCGAGCGCGGGCTCGATGTCCTGGACGCAGAGCCCGGAACGACCTGGCGCCCGTTCGGGATGGAGCTCCGTGCGACGGGCCAGCTCGCGACGGGCGCAGAGATGGCCACGCTCATCAAGTATCGCGAAGAAGCACCGCAGTCGAGCTCGATGACTTGGGCTCAGCTGCCGAAGTCGGGGACGCACGAACACGAGGTGCGCCTCGACGACCTGGCCATGCAGGGGCCGGACTTCGATGTCCTGGTCGACGTCTTCCCCGTGCTCGCGGGCATCGCCGAGTCGACCGGACTCGAGGGCACAGCGAATGTCTCTTACCGAGGGAGCGCGAACGGTCCCGGCGATCCCTACCGGTTCGACATCGACGTCGAGCCGTCGGGCATCGGCGTCACGCCCGTCAAGTTCCCCGTGCCCTTCAGCGACCTGCGCGGCCGCGTCTTGATCTCGGGCGTGCAGGCCATCTCACCCGAACAGCAGTCCTCGTCCGAGTACGCCGTGTCGGTGCGAGGTGCGCTCGCGGCGATCTCGAGTGAAGGCTTTACCGCGACGGGAGTGCCGCGCTTCGAGACCGGCACCCCACTGACCCTGACCGCGCACTGCGCGGGAGTCGATCCCAGCGATCCGGAGCTCTTGCGAGCGTTCAAGATCGCGCTCGAGATCGATGGCGACGAGCCGAGCCTGGAGGACAGCGCCGCGCTCGGTGGAAAGATCGACGGCGTCCTGGAGATCACCGTTCCCGATGAGGAGGTCGGACCGCCGAGCGTTGCGGCGCGCGTCGAGTTCCGGCACAACTCGCTCAGCGCCGGCAGCTTCCAGCTGGACGACATCACCGGCACGGCGACGCTGGAGGGCTCGGTCCTTCGCGGCTCGAGTCTGCGCGCACGCATGGCGAGCAGTCCGGTCGAGCTGGTCGACTTCCGCCTGGTTCCGCACGCCAACCTCGACGAACTCGAGGAGCCCGACCGCATGCTCGCCGATCCGAGCTTTCTGGTCGCGGCGGACGGCCTGATCGTGCAGTCGGGTCTGCGGGCTCGAGACTTCGCGCTGAGCGAAGAGAACCTGGCGCTCTTCCTCGACCAGGAGACCGTGGACTCCCTGCTGGCCGATGCCCAGCTGCGCGGCCGCATCGATTTCGAAGACACGCGCCTCGTGCTCGTCCCGGACGGCAACAACGGGCTCAAGCTCGGCATGCACGGAGTAGTCGTGCCCCACAACCTGGTCGTGAAGGCCGGGCTTCCGATCCAGGTCTCCTCCGGCCACGTCGAGATCGACGAGCTGCGCATCGAAGAAGGACTCACGCGTGCACGCGGACACGTGACCGACCTGTTCGGGCGTATCGCCGGCCGGCAGATCGAGAAGATCGCGATGCTGGCGACGCTGCGTGGAAGCCACCTGTCGATCGAGAACCTGAGCGGAACTCTGGAGGGTGGCTCGATCACATCACTGGAGAGCGCGGGCGGCAGTCCGGCGTTGTCGGTGAACCTCCAGGAGCCGCACTTCTTCAGCGCGGCGATCGAGCTCGGCGCGACGCAGCGTGTCGATGCGAACGGACTCCTGCGCGGCCTGTTCGAGACTTCGATCACGGACAAGGGCAAGACCTCGGGCTGGCTGAGGGTTGCGGGTCGACCCGACGATGTCCTGGGTTTGCGCGGGAGCGGAGCGGTCGAGGTGCGCGAGGCGCAACTCTGGTCCATCCCCGTCATCCGCTCGCTGTTCGGCCAGCTCGGCTTCGACAGCACCGCGCAGTTCGACCGGATGGAGAGCAAGCTGCGGCTGGAGAACGGCGTCCTCAGCATGATCGACATGGATGTCCGCAGCCCGATCCTGCACGTGGTCGGCTCGGGAACCATCGACTTCGATGGACGCCTCCACCACGACCTCGAGATCAAGTACACGCTGATCAACCTGCTCGGCCCCTTCAAGGTCCTCCTCTACTGGATCCAGAACAGCATCCTGCGCGTGGCGGTTCGCGGCACGATGTGGCGACCCGAGGTCGTGCTCCGCAACGGAATCCGAGACCTGTTCAGCGGCGATCCGGAGGACACGCCTTCGCTTCCGCTCCCCGGCTTCTCGCCGATGCCCACGCGTTTTTAGGGCCGAGCGCGTAGACTCTGCCGCATGTCGAATCCGGATCTCTTCGCCGTCATCATGGCCGGTGGCTCCGGCACCCGGTTCTGGCCGGCCAGCCGAACCGCTCGCCCGAAACAGTTCCTCCCCATCTCGGGCGCGGACTCGATGATCGCCGAGACCTATCAGCGCATCGCGCCGATCGTCCCGCCCGAGCGCGTGCTGGTCGTGACCGCCGGTTCGCAAGCCGCCCTCGTTCGCGAGGCGCTCCCCGAGCTGCCCGCCGAGAACATTCTCTGTGAGCCGGTCGCGCGAAACACCGCGCCCTGTGTGGCCTGGGCCGCGGCCGAGATCGAGAAGCGCTCGCCCGACTCGATCCAGGTCGTGCTGCCCGCCGACCACGTGATCCAGCCGGCGGAGTCCTTTCGAGCGACGGTCCTGGCGGCTGCCGAGGAGGCCGCCGAGAGCGATGTGCTCCTGACTCTGGGCGTACAGCCGGACTCGCCGCACACCGGCTATGGCTACATCGAGACGAGCGGCAAGTTGAACGAGCGGAACGGCATTGACGTCTACGAGGTCGCTCGCTTCGTCGAGAAGCCCGACCTCGCGCGCGCCGAAGAGTTCCTGAAACAGGGCGGCTTCTACTGGAACGCCGGCATCTTCGTCTGGAGCACGCGGTCGATTCGCGCGGCGGTCGCGAAGCACGTGCCCGAGTTGCACGCCGGTCTGGAGCAGCTCGCCGGCGGAGCGGCGATCGAGGAGCTCTACGCGACCTTGCCCGCCGAGCCGATCGACGTGGCCGTGATGGAGCGCGCCGACAACGTGCGCATGCTGCCGATCGACTACGTCTGGAACGACGTCGGGTCCTGGGCCGCGCTGCCCGATGTGCACGAACTCGACGCGGACGGAAACTGCGAGCTCGCCGCGAGCGGCGCGCGCGTGCTGGCGACCGACACCAAGAACTGCATCAGCTACGCCGAGAAGGGCCGGCTGATCGCGATGGTCGGCGTCGAGGATCTGATCGTCGTGCAGACCGAGGACGCGACCCTCGTACTCCCCCGCGATCGCGCGCAGGAGGTCAAGCACATCGTCGAGCGCCTCAAGCGCGAGGCGCCCGAGTTCCTCTAGCCTGCGGGCTAGCTGTCGCCATGGCTTCCGTCCTCGCGATCGACCAGGGCACCAAGAAGACGGGCTTCGCGGTTGCCGATCCATTGCGCATCGCGGTTCAGCCGATCGAGCAGGTCGCGCTGGCGGGCGAGAGTGACGAGCTGCTCGACTTCATCGCCGGTCTGCTCGACGAGCGCGACGTCGACACCTTCCTGATCGGTCTGCCCTTCAACATGGACGGCACCGAGGGCGGCCGCGCCGCCGACGTGCGCCGGTTCGGGAGCCGGTTGAACGAGCGCTTTCCGAAGGTCGAGGTGCTCTATTGGGACGAGCGCCTGACGACGAAAGAAGCAGAAGACTTGCTGCGCAGCGCGGGCTACTCCGGTCGCCAGGCGAAGGACGTCAAGGACAGCTGGAGTGCGCTCGTGCTCCTGCGCGACTGGATCGAGTCGGGCGAGCCGCGCTAGACGCGCTAGACGCGCTAGACGCGCTAGACGCGCTGGATGCGGTCGCATCCATTGCGTCTAAACCGCCCGCGCGCATGCTCCAGTTGTTCGGCAGCGCTCGCCCCACGTTCAAGGAGTGCCGGACTCAAGGAGCAAATAGCTCCACTCTCTCAAATGAAACTGGTGTGGCGAAGGGCCCCGATATCCGCGAATCTCCACTCAGAAGCGGCTTCTGCCCCGCCACAGGATCGGTGGATTGCACGAGATCCGACTCATCAGTCCTCCGTCGAGAACTCCGAAGAGAGGAGCGAGCGATACCAGTCGGCCTGCTCGAAAAGCCCCAAACGTGCGTACAGGTCGGCCAGAGCGGTGAAGCAACGCGACGCACCATTGGAGTGAGGCTCAGATTCGGCGTCGAACGCGGGGAGAGCGCTCAGTAACTCCGCCTCTGCCTCTGCGAACTGCTCGAATTCGATCAGGAGTTCGGCATGGCGCACAAGGGTGAAACCCAGCACGGGGTCGGAAGCTTCGAACAGCGACTGACGAATCTCGACGCACTCGCGCAACGCGACTTCGGCTTCAACGAGCTCGGCTTGCAACAAGTGGACGGAAGCCAGATTGCTCAGGTCCGTGGCGAGGTCCGGGTGACGCTCCCCGAGCGAGGCCCGCTCAATCGCAATCGTCTGCGTGAGAATGCCCTTCGCCACTTCCAGGTTTCCGAGGCTCATCTCCATGACGGCCAAGTTGGAGAGGCTCTGAACAACCAACGGGTGCTCGAGCGGAAGTCGTTCCCTTCGGATGTCGCTCGATTCCAACAGCGCCGCGCGAGCTTGTTCGAGTTCGCCCTGAAGGCGCAGACAGTTGGAGAGGTTATTGAGGCTCTGAGCAACATCGAGCTCATACCCCTCACCCAGCTGTCTACGGATCGCAAGCGCTCGGCGGTGTAAGGAGGCGGCAGCTAGATAGTCTCCCGTGGAACGTGTGGCTACCGCCAGGTCGTTGAGAACCTGGGCCACGCCCGGAGAATCGCTCCCCTCCAGTTCAGTTCTCACGTCCAACGCGCGTTCGAACCCGTCGATCGCCTGCTCGTGCTTGCCGGCAGCGTACTGAGCTCCACCCAGGTCAATGCGTGCCGCCACGGAGGAGGGCGCGGCCTCGCCGAGGATTCGCTCGTTGAGCGCAAGAGCGCGTTCAAGCTCTCGCTGGCTCTCGTTCAGGGCGCCCAGCGCCAGATAAGTCTTACCGAGCGTCGTCCGTAATGACGCCTCCAACAGCGGGCGGTCCTCGAACTGTTCTCCTAACTGCACGGAAGCAGTGTCGAGGACATCCCTCACCCGCACGTCCCGCCCCCGTTCGGCCGGATTCGCAGACTTCAACATGACTTGCAGGAAGCTCGTCACTTCCTGCGCGTGCTCGAGCGCGCTCTCAGCTTGCGTGCGCGCGAGTACGGCCGCCCGTGCCTGCTTGACGCTCACTACGACTGCGGTGATCAAGGCCAGCACGACCACGACTCCGGCAACCAGGGGAACTCGATTGCGCTTCGAAAACTTCCCGAGCCGGTACAGGAGCGTCGGCGGTCGCGAGACAACCGGAAAGCCCGAGAGATAGCGCCGAATGTCCAGCGCCAGATCATTCGCGGAGCTGTAGCGCCGTTCAGGCTCCTTGCGGAGCGCCATCATCATGATGTTGTCGAGGTCTCCGCGAAGCACTTGCAGCCGCGAGCGATGACCGCCGCGCCGGACCCTTGAGCTGGGCAGCTCGGGAAGCTCTTCGCGCACGATTCGTCTCAGCTCGACCTGGCTATCGCTTTCGAGAGGAACCGCGCCCGTCAGTAGGCGATACAGAATGACGCCGAGCGAGTACACGTCTGTCGACGTGGTGATCGGCTCACCGGCGATCTGTTCAGGACTGGCGTAGCCGAGAGTCATGGGGCTCTCCGAACCGGGCTCCGTACTGAGCGAATCTTCGCTGTGCAGGAGTTTAGCGACGCCGAAATCCAAGAGCTTCACGCTTCCGTCGTCGGCGACCAGGATGTTGGCAGGCTTCAGATCGCGGTGCACGACGAGGCGCGAGTGAGCGCTCTGCACCGCGCCGCATACAGCCAGAAAAATCTCGAGACGACCACGGATGTCGATCTCTTCTTCCTCGCAGAATGCATCGATCGGTCGTCCGTCCACGTACTCCATAACGAGGTAGGGACGACCATCGGGTAACCCTCCCGCATCCAGCAATCTCGCGATATTCGGGTGTTCGAGCGAGGCGAGAGTCCTGCGCTCGAGTGCGAACCGCTCCAAGAGACCCTGAGTGTCCAGGCCTCGCTTGAGGACCTTGATCGCCACGCGCTTTTCGAACTGCTCGTCCGCTCGAACGCCCAGGAGGATGTCCCCCATGCCCCCGGACGAGATGCGCCGGACGATTCGATACGCCGCGATTCTTTCGGGAACCGCGTCGCGCACCGAGTCAACTTCGAACTCGGGCAACGGCTCCAAGAAAGTGTCCTCGACCGAGTCGCCTTGTAACAGCCGCTCGAGACTCATCAAGAGGTTCGAATCAGAGCCACAGGAGCTCGCGGCAAATCGTGAACGCGCTTCGGGGGCCAGCTCGAGCGCCTGGCTGAAGAGCTGTTTCAGGGTGTCCCAGCGATGAGTTTCCATTTGGGACTCAGCACGCCTCGCGATTACCGGAACCGAGCTCGGTGCGCAACCAGGCACGAGCCATGCGCCAATCCCTCTCGACTGTGCGCCGAGAGACATTGTGCGCCCTCGCGATCTCATCGAAGCTGTATCCGGCGAAGAACCTCATCGAGATGATGCTGGCCTGGCGTTCGTCCATCTCGCCGAGCTTTCGAAGGGCATCGTCCAGCTCTGGCAACGAGGCGCTTCTGCTCTCGAGGCGGTCCAGGAGCTCATCCATCTTGTTCGTTGTCTTGCCAGCGGCTCGCTTCAACGCATTTCGCTCGCGAGCGTGATTCACGAGTACATGCCTCATCGCGAGTGACGCTACTGCGATGAAGTGATCACGCCCCCTCCAGCTCTCGCCTCCACGCTGGGAGAGCTTCAAGTAGGCCTCATGCACGAGCGCCGTAGGTTGGAGGGTGTGCGTTCGCGAGGTGAGGTACTTGTTCGCAACTCGTCGAAGCTCTTGATAAGTCTCCCGTAGGAGTTTGTCCGAGAGGTCTTCTCGCTGTTCGGGATCAGAGCTCTCTTTCGTCATGGATGTACCGAGGATAGACATTGCGATCGATCTTCGGTTGATCGCAAATGCCGTTCCCCCACTGCACGGCGGAAGAAGGTCCGACGAGCGTCGAACGAGGAGCGACATCACACTCGCCGTCCGATAATTGAAGTCGAGTCCAATTCTTGGACGAGTCGAGACCATGTTCAGCGCTCCGGAACAGCTTTCCTTCGATCGTGTTCGTGCGTGCTTCGCGCGCGCAATCGAAGCCTGCGGGCTGAGTCGTTGCCCACCCCGGAGGCGGCGCGGCGAGCACTTCGCACGCGAAGACACTCGCCGTGACATAGAGCCGATCTGAACTCAACCCAAGAGCTAGGGTAGGAGCTGAAACTCGAGTGCGTTGCTGATTTCCACACCTCCGACCTGTGTCGAGTCAAGCGCGAAGCACTGCACGTACGCCGTCGCTGGTCCATTTCCGCCGGTTATCGGGAAGCTCAGGGTTCCGTCCAGCTTGGCCTTTCGGGAGAGGATCAGTGCCGCCGGGATCGGGACCAGGGTTCCGCCGAACAGCGACGTCGGATTGTTGGAGTCGCTCACGAGGATGAACGTCGGAGTCTTCGGGGTAGCGTTCTCCAACAGGAAAGTCGCCGTATTGCCGGAGCTGAGCGCTTCGCCACATATCGAGAGCGCGAGATCGCCGGGGCCGCCGAATCCGAGGTCCGTCTGACAGGTTTGCGAAGCCGAGTTGAGCAGGACGGCGACGCCCTCGCTCATAGCGGAGAACCAGACATTCCCCGCTGCATCGGCGTGGATTCGTTCGACTTGTTCGTGCGGCAATGGCGAGTTCGACGAGTTGAACAATGTCCAACTCGATCCGTCGAAGCGTGAAGCTCCACCGTAGTAGGGAAAGAGAACGAAGTTGAACGCACCGACCCAAACATCGCCATTGGGAGCGACCTCGATGTCAAGAACGTAGTCGGCCGGAAGTCCGTCTGCCTCGGAGTAGAGCTCGATCCACTCCGTTCCGTCCCAGCGCGCGACGCCGGCACTCGTCCCGACCCAGACGTGTCCGTCCGTGCCCATGGCGACACTCTTGCTGGAGAACGGATAGCCGGGAGGTGTCGGCAAGGTCGTCCAACTGGAGCCGTCGAAGTGTGCAGTTCCTCCGTTCGAGGCAATGTAGACGCCTCCCACCCCATCGGAGATCACCTCTTCGATGAAGTTCCCCGGCAGCCCGTTCGAGGTCGAGTAGTGCACCCACTCCGTGCCGTCGAAGCGATCGAGCCCGTACAGGTCATAAGCAACCCACAGCTCTCCCCCCGTGTCCAGCTCCAAGCGAGCGTCGCCAGAGTTCGTCCAGATGTTCGAATTCTGGGAGACGTAGAGCTGGTCCCAGGTCGAGCCATCCCAATGCCCGACGCCACTGGACGAAACCCAGACTCCGCCTAAACCATCGCTGAGCACATCGTTGGCCGAGTCGTTGCCCCATGGGTTGCCGAAGTTCCAGGGCCAGACCTCCGAGCCGGAGTTGGCCGCGTTGAAGCAGCGCCAGACCCCGTCGTTGAGCTTGTCCGGAGTCCCCGCGAACTGTGCCGCACCTCCGCCCCCGTTCGCGAACCATACCCCACCGTTCGCGTCCGTCTCGATGTCGTCGATGAAGTAGCTGGGAAGCCCCGTGTTCTGACTGGTGTAGTTCGTCCAGACGTTCGTAGTCGCATCGAGGAACCAGACCCCGGCTTTCAGCGTGCAGATCCACTGGTTGCCCGCGGAGTCCCAGTCGATGCCCAGCACCCAGCCCGGAAAGGTCGGCGCCCCGGGGCCATGCTGGATCCACTGGCTGCCGTCGTACTCCAGCAAGTCCCCGTTGTAAGTACCCACCCAGTACTCGGTCCCCGTGCGGGGTTCGAAGGAAGCAATCGAGGACGACGTGGGAGGATTCGGCATGCTCACCCACTCGGTGCCTACAAGCTTTTGGATACCCATCCACCAGAAGCACCACACGTCTCCATTCGGATCGGTGCGCAGGTTGCTGACCGGCGCATTGCTCGTCCCGGTGAGCGCATTGCTGAGCGTCCAAGAGGTCCCGTCGTAGATCGCCATTCCGCTCTCGTCGGTACCTCCCGTCGCCGAACCGACGAACACTCGCCCCTGAGCGTCGATAACCGGTCCCGTGAAGTCCGACGCGACGGCAAAGCCGAGCTCGGTTCGATCCCAGACCTGCCAGGTCGTGCCGTCGAATCGCGCAACACCCTTGGTCAAGTAGCCTCCCGACCTGAAGTACTTCATCCAAACCGCGCCGGATGAATCCACGACCGTATTGATGATGTCATCCGTTGGCAGCGGTGAATTGGCGCTGTCGAAGACTTGCCAGTCGGTGCCGTCGTGCCGGACGAGCCCGCCGCCGGTTCCGTACCAGCGCACGTTGCTCGCACCAAACGCGACCGAGTTGATCCACTGTGAGGGCATGGGCGTGTCGACGTTCGAGAAAGTGTCCCAAGTCGAGCCGTCGAAACGGGCGATGCCGCCATCACTCCAGAACGCGTAGCGCCCACCCACCCACAGGTCGTCGTTCCCGTCTACCCGAGCAAAGTGAGTGTCCGATCCCGGAATGCCGGTCGTCGCCGGACTGACGATTCGCCAGTTCGGATCAGAAATCTGAGCCTCAATGAGGCTCGGAAACCCGACCAATGAGCCAGCGAGGAGAGGGAGGAGAGTGAGTCTACGAGTGATCATTTGACGGCCTTCTCGAATTAGGCGTTCGTTCGGATAATGAGCGGATTGGCGGGCACTCATTGGACAGGGAGTCTCGGCGCGCCGGGAGTGGACACACGGATCGAGCCGCAATTCCGACAGCGAATTATTCGAAACCCGTGCCGGCTTCGTGGATGCCTCGCTCGGCCTACCCCCTCCAGAGAGTCCCGATTCCGGAATCGAGCCGTCCAGATTCCGGACGATCGAACCCGAGGGAGTTCCGCGAGTCGAGCCGACTCCCCATGAGCTCGCGACAGGGCGAGAGCTGGACGGATCTCAACTCCTCGCTCGACCGCTCGGCGGTCTCGCGTCCATTGATCCCTGGGGCGCGCGCTAGAAGCGAATCTTCGCCTCGAGCCACTCGCGAATCTCTTCGCGGAGCGCGTCGGAGCCCGACTCGTGCAAGAGGTCGTGTTGCATGCCGTCGACGACGCGCACTTCGATGTTTCCTCCGGCGAGCGCCTGGCTGTCCGCCGGATCCGCGAGCGTGTCGTTCGCGCCGTGCAGGATCAGGACGGGAACGGAGATCTCACCGGCTCGCGAGCGGACGTTCTCCGCCGCCTGCTCTGCAACCTCACCCGCACGAAGAGTGATCACGTCGTGCACCAGGGAGTCGGAGCGCAACGCGACCTGAGCTCCCGCATCGCTCGTCATCTTCTCGGCGCTGAACCCAATCGATCCGGGGCTCTCGGGACCGACCTTCTTGAACATGCCGGCCAGGCCGCCCTTCTTGACGGGCAGGTCGAACGCGGGTCGGAGCACCGGCGAGAGCACGACGGCGCCGAGCACGCGGCCCGGATTCTCGAGCAGGTAGTTGAGGACGTGGAGGCCGCCGAGGCCTTGACCGACGAGTCCCAGCGGAATGCCGGGCGCGAAGATGGTCAGATGGTCCTGCGAGTCGTTGAGGTCACGGACGATCTCTGGGCTGCCCGCGCAGTGACCGCGCGCGCCCTCGGAGCTGCCGTGGCCGCGGAGGTCGGGAAGGCTGACTGCCCAGCCGCTCTTGGACAGGTGCTCCGCAAAGTCCTCGTAGCGTCCGCCGTGGTCACCGGCGTCGTGGACGACCGTCACGCCGCCCCGCGGCTCGCCCTCTTCGGCAATCTCGAGCACGTGGAGGAGGAACATGCCCCCCGCGGTGTGGGAGAGGCCGGAGCCGGCGGTGCCGTCCGGATTCGATTCGCGCAGTTCGAGGTTGGTGTCGGATCGCATAGCTCGGTCGGTGGCTCGGGGGCGAGCGGACGGCCCAAAAGGGAGAACGGTCCGCGAGGGTGCGCGCGCAGAATACAGCCCGGATCCCATCCGACGACGAAGCAGCCAGAATTTGAAGGCGCGACCGGCAATCCGCGCTATAAGTGGGCCGTGCGAGAGGTCTGGATGGCCGCTCTAGGGCTTCGGCCCTGGGGAGGAAAGTCCGGGCTCCACGGGCCAGGGTGGTTGCTAACGGCAACCGGTTGCGAAACTAGGGAAAGTGCCACAGAGAAGAGACCGCCTAAGCGTGGGGTTCGCCCCTCGCCGGCAAGGGTGAAACGGTGCGGTAAGAGCGCACCGCGGTTCCTGGTGACAGGGCCGGCACGGTAAACCCCACCTGGAGAAAGACCAAATAGAGGAGCATGAAGGCGATGGCCCGCGCCGCTCCCGGGTAGGTCGTTCGAGGTCGAGTGCGAACTCGGCCCCAGAGAAATGGCTATCACCCCCTTGGGGGACTACAGAACCCGGCTTACACGACCTCTCGCACACCTCTCCCCCCGAACCCCCATCCCTCGTGGTGAGAACCTCCTGATAGAAGCCGCCGAGCGCGGCTTCTGGCGTTAAGCACGCCCTTCTGTCCACAATTGCCCAACCGGCGACTCCAGCCCAACCACAATATCCTGTATGCACAGGATCCACTCCCCCCAGGATCTTGACAGTTTTCGGACTGCCTGCATAATTCGAGAGAGTCCTAACGGTGCGGATCCGGCCATCCACTCGATCCAACCCCGCCTAACCGCCCTCTCTCCCGCCACCACGGGAAGGGCGCCCGGAGCCGATGAGGCTCCTCTCGCACCGTCCACCTTCCAATCGAGCGCCATGGAATTCGTCTTCGTCGTCCCCAGGGGGGACCTCTTTCCCGACTGCTACCCGCACGGGATCATCGCCATCGGATCGGCCGCAGAGGCCACCGAGTACGCGGGCAACTTCGAGACGGTCGTGCGCGAGCGCGGCTTCTTCGTCGAACGCGAGTACGCCGAGCGCAACCCGGAGTGGAAGCAGGTCATCCCCTACACCATCGTCACCCGTGGCGATGAAGTCTTGCTCTTGCGTCGGCTCGCCGGCGGAGGAGACGCGCGTCTCCACGACAAGCTCTCCATCGGAGTCGGCGGGCACATCAACCCCGAAGACTTGGATGGCGACGATTCCCAATCTCGGTCCGATCCCGTCGCCGCTGGATCCAGGCGCGAGCTCGAAGAAGAGCTCGAGATCGAAGGTGAGTACACAGTCCGAACTGTGGGAATCCTCAACGATGAAACCAACCCAGTTGGCGCAGTTCACGTAGGATGGCTCCAAGTTCTCGATCTCGAAACGTCTGGCAACGCTCGAATTCGTGAACACGATGTTCTCGAGGGCGAATTCGTCTCGCGCAATCACCTTAGCTCGCTCCTCGATGAGGGAGCTAATTACGAAACATGGTCTCGGCTCCTCGTGGAGCGCTTGGCTGACATCCTTCCACCGCAACTATCAGCTGTTTCTTGACTTCCCATGGGAACTACGACGATGAGCACGACGAGCAAAAAGGGCCGCGAACTCGACGAGGACAAGATTTACGATCTGCTCCTCGGCCTGCGCACCGCTGACGTCATGACCGTTCACTTCAAGGATGGTCGTGTCATCCGCGGCGCCCTGATCTTCAACCAATACAAAGGCACCGGACGCCTGATCAACATCGAGAAAGAAGTCAGCATCGACTTCGACATCGACGAGGTCCGCGACTTGCGCTCTTAAATAGGGCGCTCCTAGGACAGCACTCCTAAGAATCTGCCCGACTCGAACTCCTGAGATCGACAGAGATCCAAAGCTGACAGCGCTCCACTGTCAGTGACGCCCACGAGGCCAGACCACAGAGAGCGCCCCGAGCAGTCCGCTGCACGGGGCGCTCTTTTTGTCGACAGGCACCGATCGAATCGGGAGAGGCGAATTCGCGTCGAGAGGGCTCTGCCGTTCGAGCCGTAGAAGCCCTACCCTCTTCGCCGTGAGCTTCTTCTCCTGCCGCAATCTGACGCGAAAGCCCTGGTTCGAGGGCAAGGACCTCGAGCTCCACGCGGGTGAGGTGGTCGTGCTGCGCGGGGCAACGGGCAGCGGCAAGACGCTCTTCCTGCGTGCGCTGGCCGACCTCGATCCGGTCGACAGTGGCGAGGTGTTCCTCGGCGAGGTCGAGCGCGGGAGCGTCAGCCCGGGCGAGTGGCGCCGCCAGGTCCTGTACCTGCGGCAGCGCGCGACGGCGCTGACGAGTGTCGTCGGCTCGGACTACGAACGCGTGCTCGCGCTCGCCGGAACGCGCGAGCGCAAGGCCGACCTGCCGACAACCCTCCCGCTCGACCACGCGACCGAGAAGCTGTCCGGCGGTGAGCTGCAGTGGCTCGCACTCGAGCGCGCCCTGCTCGTCGAGCCCAAGGTTCTGCTGCTCGACGAAGCCAGCTCCGCGCTCGACCGCGAGTCGGCGGAGCGCTTCGAGGCGCGCGTCCTCGCCTACGTCGCCGCAGGCCACGCCGCACTCTGGGTCGCGCACGACGCGAGCCTGGCCGAGCGCCTCGGCGCAGAGGAGCTCCCCTTCCCGTGACCGGCCCGATCGAGCTCACACCCTTCGACCTCGTCCTGGCCGGGATCCTGATTCTCGCCAACGGCGCGGTGAGCCTCGCGCTCGACCTGCGGCTCGGCAAGCGCCTCGCGATGGCGACGGTTCGTTCGGTCCTGCAGCTCTCTCTTCTCGGCTTCCTACTCGAGCGCATCTTCGCGGCGAACGGTCCACTGCCCGTCATCGCGATGCTGATCGTCATGGCCGCGCTCGCCGGAGTGGAAGCCGTGCGCCGAACGACGCGCCGAGTGCGCGGGCTCACGCTCGTCAGCACGACGGTCATGCTCTCGACCTCGCTGATCATCGCCTTCTACGGAATCCACTTCGTCCTCGAGGTCGATCCGTGGTGGAAGCCGCAGTACATCATCCCGATCCTCGGCATGATCCTCGGAAACGCGCTGACCGGGATCTCGCTCGGACTGGAGACGACGCTCGAGGGCTTCGCGCGCGACCGCGACCAGGTCGAGTCTCTGCTCGCGCATGGGGCGACGCGCCGCGAAGCTTCGAAGGACATCATTCGACGCGCCGTGCGCACCGGAACGATCCCGATCCTGAATGCGATGATCGCCGCCGGCCTGATCAGCATCCCCGGCATGATGACCGGCCAGATCCTGGCGGGCGAAGACCCGATGTCCGCCTCGCGCTACCAGATCTTCATTCTGTTCTCGATTACGGGCGCCGTCGCGCTCGGAACGATCAGCGTCGTGACGCTCACCTCACGGCTCGTCTTCGACGAACGCGGACGTCTTCGCGTGGACCGCATCCACAGCGTCGACGGCGACAATTGAAGGAGAGCGGGCGCGAACCGCCTAACCGGGACTGCTAGGATCCGTAGCTTCCTCGATGCCCCTCCCGTTGCCGTACATCCCCTTTCCAGCGCCCTTCTTGATGCCTGCCCGAATTCAGGTCGCCTTCGCAGCACTCCTCACGCTCGCACCGCTCGGGCATTCGCTCACCCCGGTTCAAGACAGTGTTCGGCCGCACGTACTGATTCGCGCCTCGGACGATGAGGGCTTCGGCTTGGTTGGCGAAGTCTGGACCGAGAATCGAGTGGCTCCGATTCCGATTCCGCTCACTTCGCGCAGCGCGACGGTCCAGCGGGCCGTCCCGAACTCGAGGGGCATTCAGCTTAGACTCCAAGCGAGCGCAGGGGACTTCGAGATCAACAGCGTACGTGTGCACGCGGTTCGACATCCGAGCGACTCTCAAGTGCTTATCGACGGAGAGGACATCATCCTCGTTGGGCCTCCCGATTTTTCGCTCGGGCCTGATTCGAATCAAGACCGGCCGTTCGTGTCGCCGTACTTCTTGCGTCAGGATGGCATCGGTTGGTCCGCACGCAAGGCCCTTTACCTACCAACCGAAAACCTTCCGAAAGACTATCGCCGGATCACTATCGAGACCTACACGCACTTCGTCGGCTTCGATCGTTCAGTAAGACCGGGGAGTTCAAGAAGCGTATGCACTGAGGAGGATCGCCGTGGGTTCCACGGGTGGATGGCTGCGGGGATTGACCAGCAGTTCTATGCGAAGACTGAGACGCTCGACCTCGATCAGTGCGAACGAATCGAGCTCATAGCTGCGCAGCACCAAGTCGGGATTCCGGATCAGTCGAACGACGAGCACAAGAGCGCGGAGGTGCTATCCACCATCCACCTCTCCGACGACCAAGCGTTGCTCTTGAGTACGGACGAGTTCCTTGAAATATGTCTCCCCGCTCCTCCAGCAGGTCATCGCGATTCGACTTTCACCTTATTGCTCAGTCTCGAAGCGAAGCCCCTCGCCAATTCCGTACCGAAAAGTGAAGAACCTGCCGTCGAACTGACCGCCGATGAGTGGGAAGAAAGGATTCGCAGAGAGGATGAAGAAGAGTCGATTGGCTCACCGCTCGACTTCTGGAGAAACGCCAGGCAACACTACGATCTCGCGCCGGAATCCTTCCTGCACGTGGAGGGCCCGGATCTTCAGCTCGACATTCGGCCGACGATGGGGCCAGGCTTGGCCGCAGGCGATGTAGATGGAGACGGCGATCCTGATCTCTACCTCGTTCAAGGCAGCGGGCGTGAGGGGACTCGCGCTCCAGGGAATCGGCTGCTACTCAACGAATCCGCTAGAGACACAGTTAGGTACACGGCATTGCGGTTCACGGAAGTTCGGAATTCCGGAGCGGAACACCGCGGCGCGGGAATGGGCGCGCTGTTCTTCGACGCGGAGGGTGATGGCGATCTCGATTTGTACGTCGCGAACTACGGTGCGGACGTGATGTACACGAATGACGGCACGGGCAAGTTCGAGGACGTGACCGAAGCGGCGGGGATTGAAGGGGATCGCTGGAGCGCTGGGATTGCCGCGGCGGACGCGGACCTCGATGGCGATTTGGATCTCTACGTCACGAGCTACCTGGTCTACGACGAGAGCTTGATGCCGACGGACGAGGGGTTCGATCGCTATCAGCGCGAAGACCCGACGGCCATGTTGCCTTTCGCGTTCCCGGCGGATCGCAATGTCTACTGGCGCAACGACAGCTGGCTCGCGGATGAGTCCGGTGGCCGCGCGGGGCCGGTGAAGTTCACCGACAGGACCGCAGAGCTCGGGCTGCTCGACGAACAAGGGCGCGGCATGCAGCCGGTCTTCTGGGACTTCGATCGCGACGGCGACCAGGACCTGTATGTCGCCAACGACGTGTCGTTCAACACCTTCTTCCGCAACGAGGCGGGCAAGAGCTTCACCAACGTCTCGTTCACGACCGGCATGGACGATCCGCGCGGCGGGATGGGCGTGAGCATCGGCGATGCAGACAGCGACGGCGACGAGGACCTGTTCCTCACGAACTGGCAGCTCGAGCCGAACGCCCTGTACATGAACAACCTGATCACGACGCGCTCGCGCAAGAGCTACATCGCGACCTTCCGCGACACGATCGTGAAGAGCAGGCTCGGGCGCTATGGCGTCGGCTACACGTCTTGGGGAGCGGAGCTGTTCGATGCCGACCTCGACGGTGACCTCGACCTATTCGTGGCGAACGGCTACACGAGTCCGGACTACGAGAGCACTGGGATCTGCGTCGGTCAGCCGAACCACTTCTTCCTGAACGACGGCGAGGGGCGCTTCGAAGCGGCGTTCGGCTCGGCGGCCTTGAGCGAGCGCCACGCCTCGCGCGCCGTACTGGCCTGCGACTTCGATCGCGACGGCGATCCCGACCTCGCGATCACGGCCAACAACGGTCCGTTCACGCTGCTCGAGAACAACAGCGACGAGCTGGGCGACGCACACTGGCTCGGCGTTCAGCTCAGCGGCGTCGCGCCCAACACCTTCGCGATCGGCGCGGAGGTCACCGTGACCATCGACGACCGAGTCCTGCGCCGCAGCCTGCGCGCGGGCGGGAGCTACCTCGCCGGCAACGCGCCCGAGCTCTTGTTCGGGCTGGGCGATCACGCCGGCGCCGTCGAGCTCAGCGTTCGCTGGCCGTCCGGGCGTGAGAGCGAGCACAGCGTTCCGGCCATCGATCGCTTCGTCATCGTCGAGGAGCCCAAGTGAGCGAGACGCCGGACCACCAGAGCTCACGGCTCAGCTGGCTCCTCGTCGTGCCGGCGGCGGTGCTCGTGCTCTTCGTCCTGACGGGTCCGATCGTCTCGGGCGACCTGTGGTGGCATCTCAGCACCGGTGAGTGGATGCTCGACTACGGGGAGCTCCCCGAGCATGACCCGTTCAGCCACACGGTCGGCGACAAGCCGTGGACGCTCGAGGAGTACGGTGCGCAGATCCTGTTCGCGCTGGTCCATCGCGCCGGTGGACTCGAAGCGATTCGAGTCGTTGGCGGCCTGCTCGGTCTGCTCGTGCTGCTCGTCGCCTATCGCACCGCCCGACGCGAGCTCCCGCCCTTCTGGGCCACCGCACTGACCGCACTCTTCGCGCTGCTCTTCGCACTCAAGTGGGAGCTGCGCCCCCACCTGCTCTCCGTCTTCTTCTTCTTCCGGCTGCAGCACCTCCTGTTCCCCTCGCGGCACGAGCGCGACCCCGGTGCGCGCGAGTGGATCGAGGTCTTCCTGTTGACCGTCGTCTGGGTCCAGCTCCACGGCGAGGGCATCTTCGTCCCGACGCTCGCGATCGCTGGCCTGATCGGCGCGATCGTCGTGACCCTGCGCGAGTCGCTCGGCCACACTCGACGCATCCGCGCGTGGGTCGTTGTCCTCGTCGTCGCGGCGATCGGCAGCCTGTGTTCGCCCGAGGGACTCGACCAGGTTCGCTACGCGGTCTCCGAGAGCTCGATCCCGCGCGCGCTCATCGGCGAGTGGCTCCCCCTGTGGACCCTCCCGGGCGACGTCCGCTTCACGCCGGTGACCGTGAGCCTCTTCTACACGACCGTGATCTCAGCCGTGATCGGCGCCTGGTTCGTCGTCACTCAGGCCGTGCGCAAGCTCTCCGGGACAGAGGTCGAGCTCAGCTGGGAGCGCATCGGCTTGCTCGCGAGCTGCGTACTCCTCGCCATCATCGCGCGCCGGTTCTTCTGGTTGCTGTACTTCCCGATGATCGACGCGCTCGTTCTGTACGGGCGAGCGCGGCCCGCTCTCTTGGGCGCGCGCGTCACGCCCGCCGTGCTCGCGCTCCTCTTCACCGCCATCCTCACGCAGACGCACAACGTCGGCTTCGGGAAGAGCGCACTCGAGGAGGGCGACTGGCGGGAGAACATCAACTCGCGCGTCCTTCCGCACAACGCGACGCGGTTCGCGAGCGACGTCGGCTTGACCGGCAACCTCTTCCACCGCTACGAGTTCGGCGGCTTCCTCGGCTTCCACCTCTGGCCCGACTGCCGCGTCTACCTCGACGGTCGCACGGTGCTGTTCGCCGAGATCATTCCGGAGCGCTGGAAACTCGACTACTGGCGGACCGAGGAGACGCTGCCCGGTGAGGAGAGCGCCGAGGCCTTCGCACGGCGCACGCTGAACGAGCGCGAGGTGAACATCATCGTCATGCCGACCCTGGTCGAGCGCGAGGGTCAGGTGCGCAAGTGGGATCCGCCGGGCGCGCACAAGGAGTGGATTCGCGTCTGGGAAGACGGTACGTCGATCGTCTGGCTGCGTGCGACGGATACGGAGAACCTGCAGCGCATCGTCGAGTGGTACGGGAAGTACAACATCGAGTTCGATCCGAGTCGCGGCTTCGTCGAGTCGCAGGTCCTCGACGCGCAAGCCGATTGGATTCATGAGCGCGGCCTCCTGACGCGGCCCGTCCGCGAGCTCTTGGGACCGCACCTCGCCGGTGAGGACCTCGCGTCGACCTTCTCCAGGGGAGGCATGCAATCGGTGCAGCTCTGGCTACAGCTCGGTATGGGGCGCTCCGCTCGCTGGAGTCTCGAGCAAGCACTGGCGAACGATTCGAATCTGCAGCCGGAGGAGTACGCTGCCTGGATGGCGCTCCTCGACAAGGCCGGTCCGGCCGAGACCTACCGCCGCTTCGCGCAGGGTGAGAGACGGTGAGCGAACCGGAAGACACGAGCCGCGAACCGCTCGCGCGTCCCATCCGCATCGTGCTCTTCGGGCTGGCGCTCGTGCTGCTCTTCTTCACGAAGGACAGCGCCGACTCCTGGGCCGACGGCTCCCGACTCGGAACGATCCAAGCCCTCGTCGAACACGGCACGCTCGCGCTCGACGACACCGACTTCTTCTGGCACGGCGACAAGGTCCTGATCGGCGGGCACTACTACAGCCACCAGCCGCCGATGCTCGCACTCCTCGGCGCGATCCCCTACGGGATCTTGCACCACGTCTTCGGCCGCGGCATCTCCGACCCCTTCACCTACCGCATCCTGACCTGGTGTCTCGTCGGACTCCCGCTCTGGCTCGGCTTCCTGGCGCTCGCGCGCGTCTTGCGTGCGACGAACTGCGGCGCGACGTGGATCGCGATCCTGATCGGACTGGCCGCACTCGGCACGCTGGCCCTGCCCTACTCGCTCGTCCTGCAACAGCACGGAACAGCGGCCGGCCTGGTACTGCTCGCCTTCGCCGCCGCCCACCGCCGCCGCCCTCTGCTGGCCGGCGCACTGCTCGCCTCCGCCACCACGATCGATCTGACCGCCGTCTTTCCCGCGATCTTCTGCGCCTGGCCGCTCTTCCGAACCGGCGGCGCGGCTGCAGTCGTGCGCTACGGCCTCGGTGCGCTGCCCGCACTCGCGCTTCACTTCGGCATCAACCTCTCACTGGCCGGCGACCTCCTTCCCGTCGGCCTACACCTCGAAGCCTTCGACTATCCGTTCTCGCCCTGGGCGATCATGTCGCTCACCGGTGGCGAGCACCGAGCGGGCAGCGGGCTGCTCTACCTGTTCGGCGCGACGCTCGGCCTGAGCGGCTACTTCTCTCACCACCCGATCACGCTCTTCGCCATCGCCGCGGGCATCGCGCTGCTCCTGCGCAAGCGGTCGGAGTCCGACCGTCCGTTCTCGCCGGGCCTGCTCCCCGCCGCGACGTTCTCGATCCTGGCCATCTCCACCTACTACCTGACCCAGTCGCGCAACTTCGGCGGCTCGTCGTTCGGTATGCGCTGGTTCACGGTCTTCAGTCCTCTGCTGACGCTCTTCCCGGCCGTCTACCTGGGGCGCCGCGAACGAGCGCTCGGCACCGGAACGAAGATCGCGCTCGTGATTGCCGGCCTCTGGTCAGTCTGTGCGGCGAGCCTCGGCTCCGTCCAACCCTGGGCGAAGTTCCGCTACTTCTTCTATCAGAGGCCCGACGCTCTCGTCGCGGCACCCGGACACGTTCCGCCCGACTGGCCCGAGCACCTGAAGCGCGAGTGGGTCCGGGTCTCCACCATGAGCGAGGACTTCGACGAGCGCAGCTGGAAGCTGTGGTTCGAGGACCACGTGCATCGCGCCGGCAAGCTCTACTCGATGCGCTTCGATCAGTTCACCGAGGAGGAGCAGGCCGCCTGGCATCGCGAAGGACTGAGCAAGCTCCAGAAGGTCATCGACCACCTCGTCAGGATCAACGATCTCTCCGGGAGCCGTGTCGTCGGTCACTACTGGCTCGGCAAGCTGCACCACTTGCTCGGCGATCGCGCCGCCGCCGGACGCGAATACGACCGCTGTCTGGACATGCACTCCGGCTATGGGCCGGCGATCAAGGGACGCCAGAAGCTCCGGGCCGAGCGCGGCCAGTAGGACAGATCGCCGAGTCGAGCTAACGGCGGCCCGGGTTCTTGTAGGTCGGCGTCCAGACTCGCGGACCCCAGATCGCTTGGCTGTGTCCGCCCGTCACACTCTCGGCGAAGGGCGGGTCGCAGATGACGCGCACTTCGACCAGGTCTCCCGGTGAGACTCCGGCAGGTGCGTCAAGCTTGAGGACGACGATGGGATTGAGCGGCTCGTCGAGCTCTCTGCGCGGCAAGCGGAAGTCCTCGAGGACGAGCTCGTCGTTGATATAGACGTCGAGCCTTTGGTCGTCTCCGACCTCGGGTGCCGTGATGCTCTTTGCAAACAGGACCATGCGCGTCCCCTCTCCCCAGCGCTCGATCCAGCGCGCGTCCGGTCCGAGCAGACGCGAGAAGGCCGGACCGCTGTCGGGCTGCGGCTGCCAGAGCCAGGGGAAGCAACCCACGTGGTAGCTCTCGAGTGTGGGGCGCTCTACCGCGAGAGCCGGTGCGGCGGCAATCGGAATGAACAGGAGCCAGCCGGCGGCGAAGCGCGGCCAACGGCGCTCGGCATCACTGGCGACCAGGACGCGCGAGGCGCTCGCGACGATCACGCCGAGTACGACAGCGAACACGCCCGCGACGGCAGGCACGAGGAGCGCGTGGCCGACCAGGAGATTGAACGCGAGTCCCGCCAGCGCCGCGGTGAAGATGCACAAGCCCAGACGCTCGGGCTGGTCCGCGCCGTCGAGCTCTGCTGCACGCATGGCGCGCAGTCCGGCGAACAGGGCGAGCAGGATCAGCCCGATTCCGAGTGCCGCACCGACCAGGCCCTCCTCCGCCGCCCACTGCAGGTACTGGTTGTGCGCGTTCTCCTGCAGCGGGTTGAAGCTGCCGCCCGCCTCGGGATCGTGATAGTCGGGCAAGACGCGCGGAAACCTGCCGAGCCCGACTCCGGTCAGCGGAGCATCGGCCAACATGCCCGTCGCGGAGTTCCAGACCGCGTAGCGATTCTCCTGGAGGTAGTTGTTCACGAAGTCGAAGCGCGCGGCGCGCACGACATCGCGCACGTAGCGCACCTCCATCAGGCTCGCGAGCGTCGAGTGCGGCAGCAGCTGGACACCGATCGGAACCATCAGGCCCAGGACCAGCGCGATCAGTGCAAAGCGACGGGCGCGTCCGCGCGCGTAGACGATCCACAGGCAGACGAAGGCGCCGCAGGCGACGACCAGTCCGAGCAGAGCGGACTTCGAGCCCGTTCCGACGAGGAGCAGGAGGCCGCTGGCCACGGCGAGCAGTGAGAAGCCGAGCTGGCGACTGCTCTTCTCATCGCCGCGTGCGCACCACGCTCGCCAGAGCCACCAGGCCGCCAGTGGGATCGCGAGGACGAGCGCGCTGCCGAGCGCGTTGTGGTCGGGCAGCGGTCGAAAGACGCGATCGAGCGACGAGCTCACGCGCATCGCGAACGGAATGGCGGAGCCTCGAAAGCCGATCAAGATCGCGAGCGCGTTGACCAGGACTCCGGCCGGAAGGGCGACCGCGAGAGAGAGAGCGACTCGCTTCGGAAAGTCGCGGTCACGCAACGCAACCTCGAGGGCGGCCCAGACGAGGAGCAACATCTCGAGGCGCTGCCAGAGTCCGAGCAGCGGATAGGTCGGGTCGACCATCGACCGCGCGCCGAACGGATCGAGGAGCGCTGCGACGAGGCTGTCCGCGATCCACGGTGCGTCCGGCGGATAGGAGCTCCAGGTTGCGAAGGCCGCGGAGCCGATCGACCAGGCGCCCCAGGCCAGGAGCAGCGAGCGCAGCGACAAGACGATGCCGGACGCGCTCAGCTTGGGTGTCATCACTCCTCGAACGAGGAGCCAGGAGAGTGCGCCGCCGAAGAAGACTCGCTCGAGGGAGAAGCCGAACAGCTCGACCAGAGTCGGAAGGATCGGAACGACCAGCCCGGCGCCGATGGCGAAGGCGAGCACGCGTCCGGCGCGGACGGAGGCTTCGCCGCGTGAGCGCAGACCGATCCACCAGGGCAGTGCGAGACCCAGGAACACCAACCACCAACCCGCGCCGCCGCGACCGATCAGGTGGAGCACCGAGGGCGCGACCACGACCAGGGCCAACAGCTTGGCGAACACTCCGCCGCTCTCACTCTCCGGCGAGGTCGCTCCCGGCCGTGTCCCTGGCTCGGTCATTCCTTCCCAAATCCTTTGGGCAAGTCTTCTGGCAGGTCTTCGGGATAGGGAGTCATCTCCGGTTCGAGGTCGACGTGCACAGCGTCGGCGACTCGGTTGATGTAGTTGAAGTAGCTCACGACCTGGATCGCATCATGAATGCAATCGTCGTCCAGGTCCACCTGCCTGAGTGCTTCGACATCCATCTCGGTCATGCTCGCCGGCGCCTTCGTGAGCTTCTCGGCATAGCTACACAGCGCATAGTCCACCCGCTCGAGCTCCGCCGTACGCCAGTTCCGTGCGAGACGTTCGATGAAGAGCTCGCGCCCCGCCTCATCCGCTTTTGGCATCTCAGCACGGAGATCGCCTGCGTGGGCCTGGGTTCAGTAGTGGCAGTCGTTGGCCGCACTCGTCACGACCGCGAGCATCTCGCGCTGTCTCCGCGTGAGCCCGCCGCGCTTGAACATCACTCGCTGGTACAGGGCCATCGAGCTCTCCATCACCGTCGGCGCAAGGCTCATTGATCGCACGATGCCGTAGACCCGACCCGCGCGAGCAATCGCGGCGTCGTACTGCTTCTTCAGGTGCCCGCTCGCCTCTTCCGGCAAGATCGTCTTGATCCAAGTCATGGCTACAGGATAGCTCCGACCGCGCGAGGATCCGCCCCACCAATGCGCGCGAGAGCGGGACTTAATCAGAGCAGGGCCGGTCCGCTGAGTGCGGACCGGCCCTCCGTAGTCGAAACCGCCTCTAGTAGGTCGAACCCAGGGAGGCCTCGATGGCGCGCTTCTCACGGGGGAAGACGGTCGTCTGGTAGTAGTCGTAGAGCTTGCTCCGGGTGCTCGGGTCCTGGAAGTCTCCGAGCGCTTCGACGACCGCACCGCGCAGTCTGAAGTCCTCTTCCTTCAGCATGTGCACGAGGAAGTTCGAGAGCGAGGCGCGGCCGCGCGCGAGCTTGGCGATCTCCTCGACGGCAACCGCGCGAGCGGAGGGGTGCGAGGTCTTGTCGCGTGCCCAGTGCTTGAGCTGGTCGAGGACGGCGACGTGCGGCAGCTTGCCAAGCTCGACAAGCAAGCGCGAGCGCAGCTGGTCGTGCGGCGAGTCGACGAAGAGCTTGGCGCTCAAGAACTTGTACGCATCCTCCGGCTTGGCTGCGGCGTACAGACCGGCCGCCGCGGCCATGGTGTTCCAGCTGTAGCGCGCATCGAACTCGTCGAGCGCGAGCTGCGCGAGGTCGGGCGCCGGGCAAAAGGCGACCAGGGCCTTCATGGCCGCAACGCGGACGCGGGCATCGGGATCCATGGTCGCGGCGTCTTCGAGTTGAGCGCGCACCTCGAGTCCACCGGCTCTGCCCGCAGCGCGTGCGGCGGCCACGCGGACCTCGGGGTTCGGCTCGGTCTTCAGGCGTGCCGCAATCTCGCCGCGATAGATCTCGCGCATCTCTAGGTCGACGCGCTCGGTCTGCGAGGCGAGGTCGCCGAGCATCGTGATCGCGTCGCGGCGGCCGTTGACGTCGTCATCATCCTCCGCGATGGCGATCCACTCGGCCGGGCTCTTGATCGCGTTGAGCTGCTTCGGGATCCAACCGAACTTGTCGAAGCGCACCCAGATGGGGGCATGGCTCACGTCGAACTCGAAGCTGTGGTTGCGATCCGTGATCCACAGTCGGTGCGTTGTGCGGCCACCGCGGTCGCGAACCTCGATGTCGACCGGTGTGCGGAAAGCGCGCGGAGCGCCGTCGGCGCCCGTCTGCCGCTGCGCGACGTCGACCACGAGCTTCTGGCGTGCCTCGTCCCAGTCCCACTCGACGCGGAACTCGGGGAAGCCGGGTGAGCGCAGCCACTGGTCGAAGAACCAGTCCAGGCGCTCCTCCGAGACCTTCTCGAAGGCGTGTTGCAGGTTGGCCGTCGTGACTGGCCGTCCGGCGTTGGCCGTGACGTACTCGCGGACACCCGCCACGAAGGCGTCGTCGCCGAGAATCGAGCGCAGGAGGTGCAGACGAGAGGCTCCTCCCGGATAGACGTGCCCACCGAACAGGTCCATCGGGTCCGTGTAGACCGAATAGATGATCGGACGGCGCTTCTCGAGGTCGGAAGCGATGTAGCTCTCCTGCGCGTCGCGCATCGCGATGCGGAACGGATCGACGCCTTCACTCTGCTCCTTGAAGAGCAGCGCGGAGTAGGTCGCGAAGCTCTCGTTCAACCAGATCTGCGACCAGTCTTCGCAGGTGATCAGGTTGCCGAACCACTGGTGTGCAGCCTCGTGCGCGACCAAGCCGTGGGACTGCGCGTCGCGTTGTCCGAGCTCGTCGTCGAGAGTCAGCGTCGTCAGAGTTGTCGCGGAGATGTTCTCCATTCCGCCGAACGGAAAGTTCTCGACACAAGCCTGGCTGTACTTCGAGTAGGGATAGTCCACGCCGGTGAACTCACTGAGGAAGGTGAGCATCTCGCCCGTCTTGGCGAAGCTCGCCTCCATCCACTTCGCGTACTGCGGCTCGGCGAGGAAGTAGAGCGGCACGTCGTTCCAGGTGTCCTCCTTGACGATGAAGTCACCCGCGACGAGCGTCGTGAGGTAGACGGCGTGCGGCTGGTCCATGCGCCAGTGCTCGGTTGCGGTGCGGCCGTTGACGGTGCGCTCGGTGCGCTCGCCAGCAGCGACGGCCTTCCAGTGTGCCGGCATGGTCACCGTCACTTCGGAGCTGGCGAAGTCCGCGGGCGAATCCCAGCACGGGAACCACCAGTGCGAGTCTTCGCACTCGCCCTGCGTGAAGACCTGGGTCGGCATGCCCTCCTTGTCGCCCGTGAACCAGAGCCCCTTCTTCGGACGTCCGGAGTAGTCGACGGTGAGCTCGAGCTCCTGTCCCGAGGCGAGGACTTCTTGAAGCGTGATGACGAGGCGCTCTCCGGTGTGCTGCCAGGACAGTTCGCGCTGCTGGTCGTCGCGCACGCCCTCGACTTGGAGGCCTGCAAAGTCGAGGTCCACGCGCAGGAGGTCTTCGTCTCGTGCGATGAATCGAATCCTCGTCGAGGCTTCGAGGGTGCGCGAATCGGGGAACACCTCCAGGTCGATCGCATAGTGCTGGACATCGATCGAGCTTGGACGCGGGACCTGCGGACGCGCCACGGGCAGATCGACGCCGACCGGAATGGTCGGGGGAGAGTCTGCGTTCCAGTCGAGGTGGCAAGCACCGAGGAGAGAGAGCAGGACCGGGATTCCGAGGAGAGAGGCTCTCCTCGATCGAGAGGTGGAGAATGCGTTCATCGCTGTTCGGCGCTGCGGCCTGCGGGGTTGCGAGATCAAGGGTGAAGCTGCTGTGGAGCGGCTGCGAAGGTGCTTCCGAATCGAAGATCCGACGATCGAGTGCCGACTCTGATTTGGAAGTCGAATCCTACCAATCCGAGCCTTGCGTCCCCATGCTGCTGACGAGCGGCGGCGGCTCCACGAATGGTCCTGGCTGCAAGTCGATTCAAGCACACCGATTGCCGCGAGCAGGTCTCCAGTCGGACGCGCGAAGGAAGTAGACTTGTTCGCCCCTCGGGAACCACGGAAGGTTCCGGACAGTCTGCCCACACCCCGAGTCGCTCCTCCGTACAGCCCCCCGATGCTCCATCGCGGCACTCCCCACTCGCGCGGCCTCCACCCGAGACCGCGCCCGAACTCCTCCGCCGCCCGGGCCCTCACTTGCGCTCTCGGCATCCTGTTGGGAGGAGCGCTGTCCAGCTGCTCGACAGAGGCCGAGCCCTCCGCCCGAGGGGTGCTCCTGATCAGCGTGGACAGCCTGCGCGCGGACCACCTCTCGAGCTACGGCTACCGGAGCGCGACGCGACCCGAGATCGATACGACGCCGGTGATCGATCGTATGATCTCGGCGAAAGGTACGCGCTTCACGCGCGCCTACAGCACGACCAGCTGGACCCTGCCTGCGCACATGGCGCTCATGACCGGCTTGCCCAACGAGCTGCACGGGGTCCGCGGCATTCCCGATCAGCTCCACCCCACCCGGCCCTACCTGGCGCAGCTCATGCGCGACGCGGGCTGGCGAACCGCCGGCTTCTGGTCGGGTCCGAACCTGCATCCCTACTTCGGCTTCGAGCGCGGCTTCGATCACTACGAGGACTGCAGCTCCTACAAGGTCGAGGACACGGCGATCTTCACGCCGAAGGACGAGGTGGAGTTCGAGAAGACCGTCGAGATGCACGAGGGCTCGCACGAGGGTGTCACCGGACCGGCTCTCGTCGAAGCCTTCACCAACTGGTTCGAGGGCGTGCAGGAGGACGAGCGCTTCTTCGCCTTCGTGCACATGTGGGACGTGCACTACGACTACAACGCGCCGCGCGAGCACGACCTGTTCGACCCGGACTATCGCGGACCGATCGACGGGCAAGGCTTCACCGACCTCGAGCTCAAGTCCCCCAAGACGCCCAAGGGTGCGGCGGATCTCAACCGGTTGATCGCGCTCTACGACGCGGAGATTCACTTCACCGACTACAACGTCGGTCGCATGCTCGGCGTGCTGCGTGCGAGCGGTCGCCTGGACGACACACTGGTCGTGTTCCTCTCCGATCACGGCGAAGAGTTTCTCGAACACGAAGCGCTGGGACACAAGCACTCGCTCTTCGAAGAGTCGGTTCTCGTTCCTCTGATCATGCGACTGCCGGCGGTGATTCCCGCGGACGCAGTGAGCGATGAGGTCGCTTGCCTGACCGATGTCGCGCCGACGGTTCTCGAGCTGACCGGCATTCCGATTCCGGACAGCATGTGGGGAACGAGTCTGGTGCCAGCGCTGAGAGGCGAAGCGCTGCCCGCACGCATTCTTCCGCTCGAGCTCTCGTTCAAACCGGCGCCGGAGATTTGGCGCACGACGGTCGATGGCGCGATCAAGGTGAACGACGTGCCCACGCTCGATCGCAAGCAGCGCGAGAAGCTGTTCGTCTACGACGTGGCGAAGGATCCCCTCGAAGCCGACCCGGTCTTCGTGCCGCGGAACAATCCGTCGGAGTCGGTGAAGCGAGCGCAGGCCTTCTGGGAGGAGCTCGATGCGCAGGCCGCGAGCCTGCCCGTCGTGACGCCCGAGGAGATGCCGGACGAACTGATCGAGGGATTGGATGACGTCGGCTACACAGGAGACGATGCACCGAAGCCGAGCGACTTGGGTGACGACGAGTGAGCCTCGCTGCCCGAAAGCCGGCGCGCAGGCCGCCGCTCCCGCTGCTCATTCTCCTGATCGCTAGCCTCTCGATGTGCGTCCTGACCGCCGGTCACGCGCGCGACTACACGCGCTCCTGGGATCGGGTGCGCCGGGGCAAGTCGAACCTGGAGCAGCGCCTGACGCTCGGCCGCCGCGTCGGCTGGCCCACCGCCATCGTGCCGTGGTTCGATCGCTCGTTCCTGATCTTCGCCGAGAACCTCCAGCGGACGCTGCCCGACGGCGCTCGCATCCTGCTCGAGCCCGAGCCGTCCGAGATCTCCGACGAGAGCGGGCGCGCGCGCTGGTTCATGTACCTGAACTACCTCGTCTATCCGCTCGAGTGCTACGTCAAGCAACCGAAGAACGCCGGCGGAACGCTGGTGGACTACTCGAAGTGGCTGCTGCATCACCGCAAGCAGGCGAACGCGAACCGCAAGCTCAACGAGAACCTCGCGATCGCCGATCGCGGGATCGACTGGAAGCTGACCTTCGCGGTGACACGTGACTTCGCGCGTGAGTCCGTTCAGCTCTATCGCCGAGTCGGCGGAGGTTGGGCGCCGGTTCCGATCTTGACCTCCGAGGAGGAATCGGAGTGATCACGTGGGCGACGATCCTCACCGTCCTCGGCTCGTGGCTCGCCGGTCACACCGTCATCGGGCTGGCCGGGCTCGGCAGTCAGCGGCGAGCGCGGACTTCGCTCGAACGACACGGGACGGCCATGCTCGTCGGCGCCGCACTCGCGACGACCGTGATCATGCATGCGGTGATCGCGTCGGGCCCGCTCTCGGCGCTGGTCGCGCGGTTGATCCTGGGACTGCTCGCGCTGCCCGGACTCTGGTTCGCCTTCCGGCCCGGAGCTGCACCGGAACCCGAAGCCCTGCCCGACAAGATTCCGAAGTGGGGTCGCCTCTGCCTGATTCCGCTGTTCGCGTTCGCGGCCTTCGCGATCTTCAACGCGGCGAGCATGCCGATGCACATCTTCGACACGGTCTACCACTTCTCCTACAAGGCGAAGCTGATCTACCACGAGGGTTTCGGAACCGATGCGTGGACCGACGTAGACGGAATCGTCGGCCGAATCATCACGCACCCCAACTACTCGCCAGGAGTGGCGGTGCTGAACGCGCTCGTCGGTTGGATCGGCGGCCGCTTCGACGAAGACGCCTTCCGCGCGCTGTGCAGCATCTTCGTCATCGTGCCCGCCATCTGGATCTGGGTCGCGCTCCGGCCGCGCAGCTGGTCGGCGGCCTTCTGCGGAACCTTCATGTGGCTCACGCTTCCGATCCTCTACTACACCAAGCTGCCCAACAACGGCACCTGGATCGGATCGATCTGGGCCTTCTTGATCGGGACACCGTCCGCCAAGGTCAAGTTCCCCGAGTTCACCTTCGGACCGGCCGACGGCCAGATCCTCGACGGTGGCGCCGACATCGCGGTCGCCGCGTTCTTCTTCGGAGCGCTGTGGCACCTGCGCCGCTTCCTGCCGTCGTCGCGCCTCGTGGCGGATCGAGCCGACCTGGTCTGCGGCGGGCTCCTGCTCGGCGGAGCGCAGCTCGCCAAGAACGAAGGACTCGCGCTGACCGGCGTGATCTTGATCGCCTTCGGCCTCAGCCTGCTGGCGGGAAAGCTTGCGGGAGTGAAGTCCGAGAGCGGTTCGTCCGGGAGCGGTGCGCCCAAGCGCTTCCACCCGCTTGTCGGATTGGTGCTGACGATCGTCCTGGGCTTCGTCTGTTCCGCGGGCTGGCTCGCCATCCGCGGCGACATCCCGTCGATCGACGAGAACTATCCCGAGCGCCTGACGGTCTCGAACGTGCTCGAGAACTCATCTCGCTGGATCGGTGACGAGGAAGAGCCCGGCGTCCTGGTCGGCTTCTGGAACTGCTACACGCACGTCCTGCGCTGGAACCTGTTGTGGCCGCTCTTCTACGTGGCGCTCTTCTGGTCGCTCTCGCGACCGCGCGAGTTCCTGAGAGACCCGGCGCTCTTCTCGGTGCTCACGATCCTCGGTGGCAGTCTGCTCTACGCGCTGATCCTGCTCGTAACGCCCTGGCACCTCGCGGTCCTGTTCGGAACGGTGATCCCCGGCAGGCTGGTCGTCCACCTGGCTCCGATCGTCGTCTTCGCGATCATCTCTCTGCTCTGGAGAGACGAGCCCGAAGACACTCCGCTCGTCGAGCCGACCGCGCCCTGAGCGAAGGGCGAACCGATGGAGTTCCTGCTCGAGTGCATTGGCTTTCCTCCGGACGCGGACTTCGCGGAGGTCAAGCGACGCATCGAAGAGGACGGCGAGCAAGCGCCCTGGCGCGGTCCGGGTGGGACGCACCTGCGCCTTCCACTTGCGGGTGGCATCGAGCTCTTTCTCGACCGTGAAGAGGGACAGGAGTTCGAGACGGTCATGCCGCAGTGTCGCGTTCCGCACCGGCTGCGTGTCGCGACCGAGCGACTCTTGAAGATTCCGGACTCGCCCTATGACGCGCTCCTGATCGGCCAGGCCAATCCACTCGTCGAGCACTACGACTCCTTCGACGGCCAGCAGTTTCAGATCTCCACCTTCTTGACCGATCGCAGGCGTCTGCCGAACTCGGTCAAGGCGGGCCACGTCTTCGCGGTCGGTGTCGCCGGCTTCGCGCTCGACGTGACCTACTCGGGACCCAACGAGGGTGTCCGCGATCGCGCCATCTTCGACAATCCGCGCGGCGCACTGCTCGTGCCGCTCGGCGGAGCCGAAGATCCGGGAGGTTGTATGGACTTATCCCTGCGCGTTCGCGAGATTCTGCACGTGCGCAATCCGCTCACCGGACACCTGATCGAAGTGATCGAGGCTGATGCTCCCGGTCGGCCGCTGCGCCTGTTCGTCAGCCGCTGGCAGCTCGACCAGGACCAACTCCCGCAGCCGCGTCCCGGTTGGCGCATCGAAGGCACCTTCATGCTGACGGGGCGAATCACCGGCGGACTCCCGCGCTCGCCGCGCCGCGTCCGACGCGCATTCGGTTGAACCGAACTCCGTTGCACTCTCCCACGCTCATGACCGACACCAAGACACACTCGGCAGACCTCGCGCCGGTGGTGTGTTTCGCTCTCACGGCATGCCTGTTCGTCTGGCGCGCCGCACCGGGAGTGAGCTTCGAGGACTCGGGCGAGCTGGCGGCCGCGACGGTCTCACTCGGCGTCGCGCACCCGCCGGGCTATCCGCTGCAGATGCTCTCGGGCTACGTCTGGCAGAGCCTGGTCACACCGATGGTCGGCGACGCGGCACGAGCGCTGAACCTGTTCTCCGCGATCGCAGCAGCCGCAGCGGCCGGACTGCTCTCGTGGTTCGCTCGTCGGAGCGGAGCGAGCTTCGGCGCGGCCCTCGCCAGCGGTCTGTTGCTCGCACTCGCTCCGACCTTCGCCGCACAAGCGGTCATTGTCGAGGTCTACGCCCTGGCGGCGCTACTCCAAGTCGGGCTCCTCGTCTCGAGCCTCTCGCCCGGCCCGGCGCGGCCCACTCGCACGCTCCTCCTGTTCGGCCTCGCTCTGTGCGCGCACCCGAACTCGCTCGTGCTCGCGCCGCTCCCACTCTTCACGCTTTGGCGCGCCTGGCGGGAGAGCGAGTCCGGTTCGGTTCGGATGCTCGCGACCTCCGCGGCCAGCTTCCTCGCCGGCCTCTCACTGTATGCCTACGTCCCACTCCGTGCGGTGAGCGATCCCGCCGTCAACTGGGGCGAGGCGAGCGGCGGCGCGCGGCTGGCGGACCACCTCCTGCGAACGCAGTACCGAACCGGGCTGGAGCGCGCCTACGAGAATCAGTTCAGCCTGCTGGCCGAACAGCTCGCCGGTCAGTGGCCGCTGCTCTTCGGTCTGCTCGCCGCCTCCTTGTTCGTCTGTCGCGCGCGCATTCCCGGCCGCCTCGTCGCACAGGTACTCCTGTGTGTCGCCTTCGCGAGTGCCGCGCTCTTCTACGCCGTCAACTGGCCTCTTGAAGACGAGCTGTCCAGAGCCCGCGTCGCCGGCTCCTACGGTCCCCTCGTCATCACGGTCTGTGCGGTCGGCAGCCTGGCGCTGATCGGGATCGAACGCGCCGTCGGATCGAGAATCCCGGCCAACCTGCGCAGCTACTTCCTCCCCATCGCGGTCGTCCTCCTCGCGCAGCCGTTCGGTCCGACTACGTTCGAGGGCCAGCTCGATCAACGCGGTCGCGACTGGGCACAGTCCTACGCCGACGAAGTCCTCGCAGCCTGCCCCCAAAACTCCGTTTTGGTCGTGAGCAAGCTGGGCTACGGAGACGACCTGACCTTCCCGCTGATCTACTCGCAGGTCGCGAACGCTGTGCGTCCGGATGTCCTCGTGCTCTCGCGCGAGTTCATGGTCCACGACTGGTTCCGCGATCAGCTCGGCCGAAGAGAGCCCTGGCTCGCCGAAGCACTCGACCGACTCTCCACTCGGTTCGAGAGCGAGACGGCGAACATCTCCGATCCGCGCAGCCGCCGAATTCTGACAGCCAGCTTCTTTCCGAAGCTCTACGACCTCGCCGGTGGAGAGGCGCGTCCGGTGGTCTTCGTCGCGAGACCCGGTGAGCGCATTCTCGGCGGACGAACGATTCAAGCCGGCCCGGTGCTCTGGCACCTCAGCTCACTCGCCGCTTTCGACGCGGGGCTCCGAGCGGCTCCTTCGGGCTTCGACTGGCTGCCCGCGGATCGAAGCGATCCGATCCTGCGCATGCTGCTCGAGCTGGCCGAGCAACGCGAACGCGCTCGGCTCTAGCCGCTTACGCGTCGAGCGCGACGTGCCGCTCGATCCAGGCGCGGGTACGCTCGCGCCGCGCGCCGAGGTGCAGGTGCTGCTTGAAGAACTCGAGCAGAGGGCTCTGCTTCGCAGCCTCGTCGGTGAGCGTCGCGAGGTTGGCGAGCGACGCGACCGCGAGGTCGGCGTTGGTGGTTCTTCCGCAGACGAGGAAGTCGCGGTCCTCGAGGCGTTCTTCGAGCTCGCCCGTGACCTCGTAGAAGTTCTCGTTGGCCTGCGAGACGCCCTCGGGTGTTCCTCCGTCCGCCATCGCCATACCGAACAGCGCGCCGATCGAGGGACCGAAACGGCCGCGACCGAACTGCTCCCACGCTTCCAGCTCGCCGAACTCCGCGTAGTCCGTGGTGAACAGGCTCGGCTCGCGCTTCACGTTCGCCTCGAGATAACGAACGATGCCGTTCGAGTCGAAGATGACCGTCTCGCCATGCTGAAGCACCGGCGTGCGCGGCTGGCCGGAGAGGCCGATGATCTCGGACCGGTCACCGAAGGGAATGCCCATCGCGAGCGGCTTGCGCGTGTACTCGATTCCCTTGAAGCCGAGCGCCATCCGAACCTTCAAGTTGTTCGGAGAAGCCGGAAGCTCGTGCAGTGTGATTTCGGCAGACATGAGGATCCTTCTCTCTTAACCGTGGAGTAGAGCTCGTGCACTCGACTGCGGCAGCACGTTCGAGGGTTGGTGTTGGAATCGGCATCGCCACGGCATTTGCAATCTTGGCGAATCCAGATGGCTGAAACGAAGACCCCGAGGTGTCGCACCCCGGGACTCAGGAGTTGAAGCTCTCTCGCGCTACTCGCGGGACACGCCGAACTTCATCGACGCGACAACGCGCTTCGCGTCTTCTGCGGAGACGCCGGCGCGAACCGTGATTCGAACTTCGTCGGAGTCTTCGCTGCGCACCCACTCGAATGCGCCTTCGCCTTCGCCGAGTTTTTGAGCACCGGAATTCACGTGCCCGGAAACTCCCTCGAGTGCCTCGACGAACTCATCGGTGTCCGTCTCCGAGTCCCACGTGGTGACGATGTGAAGAATGCGCGCGTCCTCATTGCCCAGCAGCGCGAAGCGATCACCGCCCCAGCCAGCCGCGGCGTCTGTGGTGAAAGTAGGCAGGGCGCTGAACTCCTGACGGTCGCTCGGAGCGCGGGTGAACAAGCCCATGTTGACTTCGCCAAGCGTGTCTTCTCTGAGCAGGTTCCAGCCTTCGGCCAGCGCAGACGCGTCGAGCTCGATCGAGTGCGGTTCGTCGAGGGAGTCTTCGTCCCAGTACTTCTCTGGATGCAGGACTTGCTCGGTAGAGCGGGGCGGCGACTCGAACGCGCGGTCGATGTCGGCTGCGGACGGCTTGGCCATCGCACCGGCCATAACGCTGTCTGTGCGCGCCAGGAATGCGGCACCCTGCAAATAGGAGTGCATCAACGGCAACCAGATGTACTCGGGCATGCCCGTGAAGTCTCCGTCGGCGCCGGCTTTCGCAAGCTCTGCCGCCGAGATCTCGCCCTTCATCAAGCGCGGCATGATCCACTGATTCATAACCGTCGTTCCACTGCCTTCGACCACGGCGTGGAAAGCAACAGCCGCGTCCGTGTTCGTCTTCAGTAGTGGCTCAAGAATGGTGTCGATGCCGAACATCTGGTCATCGAGCGCATGCGTCAGTTCGTGAACGAGAATGACGCGCAGGATGCCCGGCTCACTGAAAGTATCGACGACGTAGAAGGCCTCTTCGGCGGGATCGTAGAAGCCACCGACCTGGCTCTCCAAGAACTCGAACATGGTCGCGAGCAAGTCCATGTCGACCGGAATCAGGCCGAGCAGCTTGGCGACCTCTTGGTCGGCCTCGCGCTGATCCTCGGGCTGCATCTCCTCCGTGCGCTTGATCGCGTACTCGATGAAGGCTTCCTTGTTGGTGACGAAGACGTCGACCGGGTGCTCGAAGCTGCCTCCTCGAAGGTCTTCGACATCGGCGACCACCTCGTCGCGAACCTCTTCGAGCTTCTCGACCGTCAGCTCCTCCCCCTCGTCCTGTGATGCCAGAAACGGAGCGGCGGCGAGAAGACACAGAGCGGCGGCGTGAGTGGTAGCCATGGAGCGAGTGGGAAAGGGTGGGTGTGCGCGGTGGGTCCAGGCAGGACGAAGGCAGCGGGCTGCGTCCGCAACCCGCTTTGAATGCCCGGAGCATACGTTTATTTTTCACCTGAGCGTCAGCGTCATCGGAGACCTACACTCTGGCCCACGCCGAAGCCCTCCCCGTCGCCCCCTTCGCCCTATGCCACAGAATCAAGAGGTCCACCAGCAGCGCCGCCAGTTGATCAGTGAGATCATTCGGACCGGCAACGTGGCCACGCAAGCCGAACTCGTCGACGGACTTCGAAAGCGAGGGTTCACCGCGACCCAGTCCTCGATCTCTCGGGACCTCTCCTATCTAGGAGTCGCCAAGGTTGCCGGCGCGTACGTGCTGCCCGCAACCTATCTGAGCGCCGACCTCGACTCGAAGCAGCCCACGGCCAATCCATCGGACTTGTCGCGTTGGGTGCGAACCGTCCATGCAGCGGGTCCTTATCTCCTCGTCGTGCGCACCGCGATCGGCGCAGCATCCCAGGTCGCTCTCTTGCTCGACGCACTCCGCTGGCCGGAGATCGTCGGAACCGTCGCGGGCGATGACACGATCTTCCTCGCGACCGAGAGCAAGATCGCTCAGTCTCGAGTGGCGCGCCGGCTCTTCGAGACCTCCGAGCGCGAAGACCAGCCCTGAGTCGGGCTCACGGCCCCCTTCAGGTGGTCCGTTTGCACATTCCGGCGGGCCTATGGCAACATCCCCGCCCGTCCGACCGCGGAAACCACCCCCACCTCCCCACCTCAGCTCTCATGCGGATTGTTCAACGCGCGCTCGTCACCCTCTTCTTGGGTCTGTTCCCCGCTCTCGCGCTCAGCGCTCCGGCTTACGCGCAGAGCGAGACGGAGGATGCCTCAGCGGCGGTCGACGTCGTCCCGCCCGCCGAGGTCGCGGAGATCGCGGAGCCGGAGACCATGAGCGAGAAGGTCGACGCGTTCTTCGGCAGGGTCAACCAGGAGATGGCGTTCTACATCTTCTATCCCGTCTCGATTCCCGGGATGACGATGAACGAGGCGGGAACCGGCAAGGAGATTCCCGCCGAGGTTCCGCTCGCCGTCCTGATCCTCGTACTCGGCTCGATCTTCTTCACGGTGCGGATGGGGTTCCCGCAGTTCCGCGCGTTCGGACATGCCATCGCGGTCATTCGGGGCAAGTACGACGATCCCAGCAAGCAGGAAGAGGGCGAAGTCACCAGCTTCCAAGCGCTCACGGCCGCACTCTCGGCGACGGTCGGGCTCGGCAATATCGCGGGCGTCGCGATCGCCGTCAGCGTCGGTGGTCCCGGCGCGACCTTCTGGATGATCGTCGCCGGTTTCCTCGGCATGGCCTCCAAGTTCACCGAGTGCACGCTCGGTCAGATGTACCGTGAGAAGCGCCCCGACGGCCACATCATGGGTGGAGCGATGTTCTACCTGTCGAAGGGTCTCAAGGAGATCGGGATGGGGCCGGTCGGCAAGGTGCTCGCAGTCATCTTCGCGGTGATCTGCATCGGGGCTTCGCTCGGCGGCGGCAACTCGTTCCAGGCCAATCAATCGCTGGGGGCCATCAAGCAGACGTTCACGTTCCTCGAAGGCAAGGAATGGCTGTACGGCTTGGTGCTCGCCACGATCGTGGGCATCGTCATCATCGGCGGCATCAAGCGCATTGCGACCACGGCCGAGAAGATCGTTCCGACCATGTGCGGGATCTACTTACTCGCTTGCATCGCGATTCTCGTCATGAACCTCGGCGCGGTCCCCGCCGCGCTCGGCTCGATTTTCAGCGGCGCCTTCAACGCCGACGCCCTGAGCGGCGGGTTCATCGGCGTCTTGGTCGTCGGCTTCAAGCGTGCAGCCTTCTCCAACGAGGCCGGCATCGGCTCCGCGGCCATCGCGCACTCTGCGGCCAAGGTCCCCCATCCCTCTCGCGAGGGAATCGTCGCTTTGCTCGAGCCCTTCATCGACACGATCGTCGTATGCACGATGACCGCGCTCGTGATCGTCATCACCGGCGCCTACCAGAACCCGGAATACCTCAGCATGGTCGAGGGAAACGAGGGCGCCGCTCTGACCTCGGCGGCCATGGGCGAGCAATTGGCCTTCATGCCCTACGTGCTCTCGGTCGCCGTGTTCCTGTTCGCCTTCTCGACCATGATCTCGTGGTCCTACTACGGCGAGCGCTGCTGGGCCTACCTGTTTGGCGACGGCTCCTCCCTGATCTACCGCCTGATCTTCGTCGTGTTCGTCTTCCTGGGAGCGATTGCCGAGGCGAAGAACGTTCTCGACTTCGGTGACCTCCTGATCTTCGGCATGGTGCTGCCCAACGTGATCGGAGTGGTGCTCCTCTCCGGCAAGGTGAAGCGCGCCTTCGACGAGTACATGGGCAAGCTGGACGCGGGCGACTACAAGACCTTCAAGTAGCGCCGGAACCCTCCGGTTCGGCTTCACGCTGGCGCCCCAAGTCCTGCTCTTGCAGTCGCTTAGGGCGCCAGCTCCGGTTAACGCGGAGGAGCTGACACCGAGCCACACTCACGGAGGTCCAGATGCCGATAGAGGCGGTGATTCCCTGCCTGGAATCCCCCGCCATGACCGCCCCCACCTTCGAACTCCCCGCCCTCGTGTTGCGCAGCGCTGTGCTGCTGCCCGGGCAGGTCAGAGAGCTCGAAGTGCTTCGTCCGGAAAACCTTTCCGCACTCGAGTCCGCGCACGAGGCAGACGACTGCGTGGCGGCCATACCGGCGCTGCGACCGCGGGGCGCAAGCACCGCCAAGAACCTGCTTCGCGTGGCGGTCGTGTGTCGAGTGCTGCGCTCGATCGCGCTGCCGGATGGTTCCTCGCTGGTGACCCTGCAAGCTCTCCACTGCGCACCGGTCGTGCACATCGACCACGAGGACTCGGCCTTCTTCGTGCAGGTCGGAGCGCCCGTCGCCCTGTCCGAAGATGTGGAGGTCAACGTGCGGGCGCGCGGGCGCCTGCTCGAGCTGCTTGCCGACGACGAGCAGTTCGACCAGGAGTCCGAGCTCCTGTCGCTCAATGAAGAGAGCACCTGGAGCACGATCGAGCTCGCGCTCGGTTTCGTGGAGCTCGAGTACGATCAACAGCTCGAGCTCCTGGTCGAGCCCAGCTTCGAACAGCAGATCGAAGTCTTCGCGCGGGCCATCACGCGCGCGAATCGCATGAACGGAGTGCGGACGAATCAAGCTGGCCAGCCCGACTCGCGTGCCGCGATGCGGCGAGCCGAGCGGGGCGATGCGGAACCGCATGAGCTCGAGGTGCTCGAGTTCGAGGATCGCATCGCGAACACCGCGCTGTCCGAGAGTGCTCGCGAGGAAGCGCTTCACGAGCTGTCGCAGTTCGCGCGCTCCAAGCCCTCCTCGCTCGAAGCCGCCGCGATTCGCAACTACCTCTACTGGATGCTCGAGCTGCCCTGGGACTTCGAGACCAGCGCCCCGGCCGTCGCCTTCGAGACCGTCGAGGAAGTGCTCGACAAGAGCCACGCTGGCCTGCGCGACGTCAAGGACCGCGTCATCGAACACCTCGCCGTTCGCCTGCTCGCGCGCCGCGCACACGGAACCGTGCTGTGCTTCCTGGGCCCTCCCGGGACCGGCAAGTCGAGCATGGGTCGCACCGTCGCCGAAGCGCTCGGCCGGGCCTTCGTTCAGATTCCCGGCGGAACCGTCACCGAGGAGGAGCAGCTGCGCGGCTCGCCCTGCCGACAGGAGGGCGCTCTACCCGGCGCGATCCTCCAGTCGCTGCACCGCGCCGAGCGCAGCGACCCCGTGATCATGATCGACGAGATCGACAAGCTCGAGCTCGGTGGCTCAGGAACCTCGGGTGGCGCACTGCTCGACATCCTCGACCCGGAACAGAACGCGGAGTTCCTCGATCACTATCTCGGTGTGACCTATGACCTGTCGCGCTGCATCTTCATCGTGACGGCCAACGATCGCGACGAGATCTCCGAGGCAGTCCTCGATCGTCTCGAGATCATCGAGTTCGGCGGCTTCACGGAGCGCGAGAAGCTCTCGATCGCTCGCAAGCACCTGATGCCCAAGGTGCGCACGACGCACGGCCTCGAGCGCTCGGAGTTCCAGGTCACGCCGGCGGCGATGAGAACCCTCGTGCGAAGCTACACCGAAGAAGCGGGAGTGCGGCATCTCCAGAGACTGCTCAACTCGTTGGCTCGCAAGGCAGCCGTGTCGGTCGTTCGTGGCGGCGACGGAGTGCAGGTCAAGAAGAGCGACCTGTTCGCAATGCTGGGTCCGGCAGTCGTGGATGAAGAAATGCGTCCGCGGGGGCCCGGGATCGGAATCGCCACGGGCCTCGCCTGGACATCGGTCGGCGGCACGCTCTTGCCCGTCGAAGCGCTCGCCATGCCCGGCTCGGGACGCATGACCCTGACGGGCTTGCTGGGCGATGTCATGCGCGAGTCCGTGCAGACCGCAATCTCGTTCGTGCGCACGCGCTTCAGCTCGCTCGGCATCGACCAGGCCATCCTCGACTCGATCGACCTCCACTTGCATTTCCCGTCGGGCGCGACACCGAAAGACGGCCCCTCGGCGGGCCTGGCCATCGCGGTCGCTCTGATCTCCCTGGTCGGCCGCAACCCGGTGCGCCACGACATCGCCATGTCCGGCGAAGTCTCGCTGCACGGCAATGTCCTCCCCGTCGGCGGCCTGAAGGAGAAGCTGCTCGCCGCCGTCCGTGCTGGAATCAACGAAGTCATCGTGCCGGAGCGCAACCACGAGGAGGTCCTCCGGTTGGAGCCCGAGGTCCGCGACAACCTGGTGATCCACCTGATCTCGCACGTCCAGGAGGCGTTCGAAATCGCTCTAACACGCCCTCTGGAGAGCAGAACGGCCCCGACCATGGGGCCACGCGGTTCTCGCCGCCCGCGCTCGGCAAAGGGCAAACGCCTGAAGCGGAGACGACGTAAGGATCGTTGAAGCCTAACGGAGATGGGGCCTTGCGACTCCGCCTCGAGACGCCCAAGCTTGAGAGCTTGGAAGCCTCGCGAGCGCTCGCCCCTGCCGCCGCTTCCCCAAGACCATGAGTTCCCGAATCCTCCTTCGCTGCGTGACCCTGCTGGCCCTCTTGATGGTGATCTCGACCGATGTCGAGGCCCAGAGGCGGGGTGGAAAGCGCGGCGGAAAACGCGGCGGAGGTCGCCCGGGCGGCGTGTTCCTTCCCAAGCCGCTCCCGCCCATCAAGATCCCCAAGCCGGCCACGCTGCCCCCCTCGGCCAAGCGCCCGCAGACGAGCCTGCTGCCGGACGCGGACTCCCCGACCTCCGAAGACGGCGTCCCGAGTGCGGGCATCACCATTCCGAAGAACCGCAACGTCGTCTTCTGGACGGACCCGCGCGATCCCGAGCTGGAGGACTACTACTTCCACCTCAGTGACCACGACGGAAACAGCTGGATCTCCTACCGCGAAGGCTCCTTCAGCCTGCGCCTCTCGCGCCTCGAGTTCACCTACTACGACACCGACCGCGACGGACGAATTCAGCGCGCCGAGTTCTCGGAGAGGTACGGACTGATCGTCGACAATCAGGGCATCTTCGCTCCGCCGCGTTCTCGCATCGAGGACTACTTCGATGCGGAAGGCGCGCTCGGAACACTGCTCGGCGCGAATCCCGCGCCGACCGACGAGATGCAGATACTCGAACGCTTCGACGCCAACGGGAGCAGTGCGCTCGAGCTCGGAGAGCTTCCCCCGGTGATCCAGTTCTGGAACCTGACCGCCCACATCACTCCCGTTCAGCTCCTCGAGGCGATCGATACGGATGTCAGCTCGGCACTCGAGCTCCAAGAGATGTCGTACCTCGTCGAGTCCATGGCGATCGCACAACAGATGTTCAACGGGTCGGTCCTCTCCTTCCAAGAGCTAGCCGAGCTATCCTCGAGTGCGGGCACAACACCGCTCACCGATCGCCCGCCGCTGCTCACCATCGAGCGCAGCAAGCGACCGACCGTGCACTTCGATCGTCTCGATCAAGACGGAGACGAGTTCATCGGTGCAGACGACTTGAGAGTCCTGCAATCGCCGATGCAGCTCAGTGTTCGCACCAACGCGGTCATCGCGGCGATCGACACGGACGGCGATGGCCAGATCTCGTTGGCTGAGTTCGCCGAAGCCTTCGAGTAAGCGCGAGCGACCGCTCAATAAAAATGAACGGCCGCTTGTCCGTGAAGGAAAGCGACCGCCCAGGGTACGAAGGTGAGTGACGGAATCCGGCCAAGACCGCCACTCGGACCTCTCTTCATCCACGGTCGCTATCTGCCGAAGCGTATGACAGCGGTCGGGCCTCCAAGAGGCTTCTTCGATGCCTGAAAGACGGGCGATCGGTGCAGGAAGTTCCCCGCATTCTGTTGCTCCAGGGAACTTTCACGCGAACAGAGAGACGGCCTTGGAGTGCGTTTTCGCACCACAAGGCCGTGTTCTAGTTGCTTTGGGCCCTTCTGTGCCCCGGGGAGCGCGAGCGCAGAGCGTGTGCCTAGAAGACCATCTCGCGGGTAAGCCACTCGTCCGCACCCTTGCACCAATCACGCCAAGCCTGTGCGATGTCGGCGCGACCTTCAGCCTCGGCGACCTCCACGCGGAGCGCTTGTTCCAGGAGGATCGACTCGCGGTAGCGAGGGAGGTCACCGGGGTGCGGGTCGGCGAGCGCGATGGCCGTCGCGACGAGCGCGACCTGCGTCTTGCGGAGCTCGTGGATGTCGACCATCTCGATGCGGTCGAGGCTCGTGTGGTAGGCGAAGTCGGTGAAGTGCCAGAAGAGGACAGCCGGAATACCGAGGTCGATGAACTCGTCGTGGTCGCTGCCGCCCTCCCAGGGGTGGTCGGCGGAGATCCACCCTCCGGTAACCTCCGCGACGTCGTACATGGCACAGCGGGCGATGACAGAGAGCGCGTTGGGATTCAGGTCGTCCTCGTCCACGTCGCTCGCGCCCCAAGGAGTGTGCTCGTCGGGAGCCAGTGGGAGCAAGGCTCCGGGATCGGGTCCGCGCTCCAGGAGAGCAATCGCGCCGGTCTCGGCGTGCGATTCCCCCGTCATATCCGAAGAGAAGCCCGCGATCGGGCGGCGGTCGGTGTAGTCGAGCCACGCTCGCGTCTGCTTGAACTCATCGCCCCACAGGAAGACCACCGTCCGCGCCGGCCAGTCCATTTCGCCGGACTCGAGGAGCCTGGCCAGGATGCAAGCCGACTCGATCAGACCCGCGGCGCCGGACGCGTTGTCGCAAGCTCCCGGCTCTTGAACATGGCTCGCCATGGCGACGGCCTCTTCGCTCCGACCGCGTCCGACGATGCGTGCCATCAGCGTCCGGAGCGGGCGCGTCTCGAACTTGACCTCGGCCTTCAGCGAGAGCGTTACAGCACCTCCCGCTTCGACGGCCTTCTGGATCTTCTCGAGTGTGCTCTGCGAGATTTGAGCGACGGGAAGCTTCGTGCCCGCCGGAACATTCGTGAACTGAATGGCCTCGAGGTGGCGCTCCCTGCCGGACGGATCGGTGTTGAAGCTCTGGAGCGATGCAGAGACGATCGCGACTGCCCCCCGCTGCGCGGCGCGCGTAAGGACCTGCCGCAGAGGAGCGTCGGTCACGAGGATGCTGCCCTCGGTCAACTCGGCGAAGTCGAGAACCACCGGGCCGCTGACCGAAGCGTTCGGAGCGTTGATCGGGAGCATTACACGATCGACATCGCCGGTCTCCGAGAAGGCGTGCAGCTCGGTCTTGATGCCGTCTTGGTCGAGGGTGAGCGAGCCGCTGATCGGCGTCCAGGAGGGCGAGCCCATCTCTTCGGTCAACATCTCGAGCTCGAGGCCCGCGGTCGAGCCGAAGCCGGCTTCGCGCAGCTCCATCTCGAAGTGATCGATAACGGCTTCGTAGCCGTCATTCGCGGGCGCTCGGTAGTACTGGTCGACGAACTCGACGTCTTCTTCGACCGAGTCCAGGTCGAACTCATCGAAGAGCGCGCTCGCAAAGCGCATCGGACCCGTCTGGTCCATGACCACCGCTGGCCCGCGGTGGACTGCACTCGGTTTCCCGTTGGAGTGCACCTCTGTCGCTTCGCACCCGGCTGCCAAGAGCAAGCAGCCCGTAACCGTCCACAATCGCGTCTTCATCCTCAACTTCGTGCTCCTGAGTAGTTTCTGGGCGTCCTGACAACCCATATCCGAGGCCAGTCCACCTCACGTTGGACTCTATCCTCGAAAAGTTATAGCGGAGGCAGACAATCTCCCCCCCAAAACTCCCCCAGAATGAGCCAAATCGCTCGAACCGGGGCGCAATCCCCAGGTCCAGCGACCAGACCCGACCGAAGCGACGACGGTGCGGGCTTGTTCCAGGCTCTTTCCCGAGCCTTACAGGTACTTGTCGATGAAGAGCCCGAGCCGGTCGCGCGCTTCCGCACCGATCTGATCTCGGGCGGTCATGATCGCGAACTGCAGCGCGCTCTGGCAACCACAGGAGCGCTCTCCGCTCAGGTGCGGAACGGCGGCGCGAACGACCGCTTTGGCATTGTCCACGTTCCGGTGCATGACCTCGAGGATCGCTTCGACGGTCACGTCATCGTGGGCCTCGTGCCAGCAGTCGTAGTCCGTGGACATCGCGATGGTCGCATAGCAGATCTCCGCCTCCCGAGCCAAGCGCGCTTCCTGCAGGTTCGTCATGCCGATCACATCGACTCCCCAGCTGCGATAGATCTTCGACTCCGCGCGAGTCGAGAACTGGGGCCCCTCCATGTTGATGTAGGTACCGCCGTCGTGAATCGTGAGGCCGACTTCGCGTCCGGCATCCACCAAGACGGGACGCAGGTGAGAGCAGACGGGATCGGCGAACATCACGTGCGCGACGACGCCCTTCTCGAAGAAGGTATCCGGACGATGACGCGTACGATCGAAGAACTGATCGATGACGACGAAGTGGCCGGGCTCGATCTCTTCTCGCATCGAGCCGACAGCGGAGACCGACAGGATCTGCGAGACGCCGAGCTGCTTCATGCCCCAGATGTTGGCGCGGAAGTTGATCTCGGTCGGACTGATGCGGTGACCCCGACCGTGACGCGGAAGGAAGACCATCTCGGTGTCCCCGAGGGTTCCCGTGATGTACGCGTCGCTCGGCTCCCCGAACGGTGTCGAGAGCTTCACTTCGCGGACGTCCTCGAGGTCCTCCATCTCATAGAGGCCCGACCCTCCGATCACACCAACGACTTGGTCACCCATCACTCTTCACCTTTCTTGGACGGGTTTGCCGTCGTGTCTTTGTGTTGCTCCGGCTTGCCGCCGGACTTCGATGCTCGCTTGGCCTTCTCCCACGGATTTCCATCCGCCCAGGGATTCGCGCTTGCCGGCTTCGGCTTGGATTCCGGCTTGTCCTTCCAACCGCCGCCACTCGTCTGGCGATCGTCCGAACGATGTCCGCCCGACGATGACTGGTGGAAGCTCTTCCCGTAGGACGAGCCGCCGCCCGAGCGCTTGTCGGTCTTCCACGCGCCGCCACCCTGGCCGCCACGAGCTCCGCCCTGGCCACCGCCCTGGCCGCCGCCATATCCGCCCGATGAACGTCCGCCGCCATAGCCGCCGCCCTGACTTCGATCGGAAGAGCCCTGGTGTCCTCGATAGGAACCGCCCTGGCCACCGCGCTGATCACCTTGACCACGCGAGTCATAACGCGGCTTCGAGCCTCCGCCGCTCCACGCGCCGCCGCCGCGGTTGTCCCGCGAAGAGTCGCCGCCACCGCGTGTGTACGGTCGTCCCTGACCGCCGGATCCGCCGCGCGAGTCGCGGTCGCCGCCGTAGCTCGATCCGCCGCCCGAGCGCTGGCCGTAGCCACCCTGCTGGCCGCCTTGTCCGCGTGAGTCATAACCGCCACTCGAACGACCTTGGCCGCCCCAGGCGCCGCCGCCATGACCACTCGATCCGCGACCTTGATAGCCGGAGCCCGAGCCGCCGCGGTTCTGTCCGCCGTAGCCACCGCGCGAGTCGTCACGTCGACCTCCATAGCCGCCGCTCTGCGGGCGACCGCGATCGCCGTAGCTGCCGCCGCGCTGACCGCCGCTTCGGTTGTCACCGCCGCGATAGCCGCCGCGGTTGTCTCCGCCGCGGCTGTCACCGCCGCGGTTGTCACTTCCACGCCACGGACCGGACCCGGAGCGCTCGCGATTCGGCGCACCACCCCGGTTGTCGTTTCCATACGAGCCGCGCTGGTCGCCACCGCGTCGATCGCCACCGTAGCTACCGCGATCTTGTGACCCACCTTGACGGTAGCCACCTCCGCGCTCGCCCTGATCGCGCGAGCCGTAGCCGCCGCGCTGACCGCCGCCTCCACGCGAATCGTTGTAGCTGCGCTCGCCACCTTGATTGGGGCGATTGCCGCCGTGGCCCGAGCTCTGACGATCGCGATCACCGCCGCGATAGCCACCGGACTGTCCACGCGCGTACGCGCCTTGACGACGATCACTACCACCGCGATCGCTCGAGTGCTTGTGCTCGTACGGTCGTTGCGGTCGGTCGCCGCCGGAGTCTCTCGATCCCCCACTGCGGCCGCCGGGGCCGGAGTAGTGTCCCGCGGTCTTTTGGCCTTTTCGTTCGGCCGCTTTGAGAGCCGAGCCCATGTTCTCGGCGTGGCCGCTCTCTGCACGCGAGCGCGCATCGCGACTGCGAGCGAAGAGTCGTTTCACGACGAGCGTCGCGTAGGAACCGCGCGGCAGCTCGAAGCGCAACACGACGGCACTCAGACCGGGGTGGTCTGCATCCGGGACGGCCGGTCGCACACGCAGGTGCTTCGGCAGCACGACCAGGGCGCGATCTTCGGGCTTCAGCTGGAAGCCGGGGACGCCGTCGATGCGGAAGTTCTCGACCGTCAGACCTTCGGCGGCCAGGACACGCTCGAAGAGCGCGCGAGTCTCCTCGCCCTCGACGCCTTCGAGGCTGGCACCGGGAAGCGGCACGCCACCGTCGATCAGCTTCAGCGGCGGCTCGCCGTCGAAGAAGACGAGTGGTCCCTCGACCGAGGGCACGCGCACGCGTGAGTCGGACTCGACGCACTCGCGAATTCGTTCGGCAACGGCACGGTTCCAGACGTGCGACTGAAAGGCATACAGGTGAATCAAGCGCAGCCGTGTGGCCACGCGGAAGAAGGCGCCCGCGAAGTCGGACGGGTTGCCGCCGAGGTGCTCGAAGATCGAGTGGTGCGCGCCGAACTTTCCGGCGATGTCACGGCAGGCGCGCCAGTCGCCCCAGTTCCGATGCATGGCGGACTTGAAGGCCTTGTTCTTGTCGTCGTCGAAGGGCGACGGTGCGGTCAGGAGATTCTTCAATCCCTCCTCGTACTGGCCGAGCATCAGGTCGCGCGCGATCCAGCCCTGGCCGTGACGCAGGTTCCCGAAGCGCTGCTCGTCGAAGTAGTTCGGCACTCCGAACTCGCGCACGGGGGCGATGTTCTTCTTGAAGATGGCCAGCTCGTGGCTCTCGACCGCGCGCACGGTGATCTCGAAGCTGTTGCCCTGGCTGTCCGTCGAGCTGAGCTCCTGTTCGGCAAAGCCGATGTGCTCGATGCGAAGGTCCGGACGCTTGGTCTTGAGCGGCCGGCGACCGGGCACGGTCATGTGCTGGATCGTGATGCCCTGACGGTCCTTGAGGCCGGCGACCGAGACGTCGCTCGGCTCGACATCGCACAAGTGCGCGAGCTCCTCGACAGCTTCGTGCGTCGAGAGCTTTCGCTTCGTCACTCGATAGACCGAAAAGGGTCCCTTCTTCTGGACGAGGCCGGGGCGCAAGACTTCCGTCACACGGAAGTCACTGAATCTGTGTTTGATCTTCATCTGGAATAGGGCCGTACTTTGGCCAGTTGCTTCAGAACCCGAACGAAATCGGCGGGCAGCGGCGACTCGACTTGGAGAGTCTCGCCATGGATGGTCGGGAACTGGATGCGCTCGGCATGCAGAGTCAGTCGACCGATAAGAGCGCGTTCGGGCCGTCCAGGTTTGCGCTTGTAGTTACTCTTGAAATCGGAGAGGGAGAAGGCTTCGCGCCTTCCGTAGAACGGATCGACGACTAGAGGAAAGCCGGTCTCCGCCAAGTGAACTCGAATCTGGTGCGTGCGGCCGGTCAGCGGCTTGCAGCGCATCAGTGTGTAGCCGCGAAAGCGTCGCTCGACAGAGACGCGTGTCTGGGAGTCCTTGCCCCTGTGGTCGACGCGCTGCTTCGAGCCGCGCTTGCCGTCCGGGCCGAGCTTCAGGTCGATCAGCTCTTCTTCACCGTCCGCCAGCGGATGCTCGCCCTCGACGAGTGCCAGGTACTCCTTCGTCACGCCGCCGTGCTCGAAGAGTCCGCGCAAGTGGCGCTCGGTCTCGAGGTCTTTCGCGCACACGACGACACCGGTCGTGTCCTTGTCCAGTCGGTGCACCAGCCGCGGCCGATACGCCTCGTCGCCTTCGACCTGCGAGGCCATCCACTGAACCGAGCCGGCCAAGCTGCCCAGCTCCGGCGCCCAGCGCTCGGGCTCGGATGCGAGACCCGCCGGCTTGTCGACGACGAGGATCTCGTCGTTCTCGAACAGGACATCGACCTCGACCGGCTTCGCCGCCATCGGAGAGAGCGGCGCCTCGGAGTCGTCGATGTCGAGAATCAGGGTCTCCCCTTCGCGCAATCGCCTGGACGGCAGTGAGGGCTCACCGTCGATGAGGACGTGCCCCGCGCTGACCTCGCGGCGGATGAAGCCCTTGCTGAGCGCGGGGAACATCAGCGAGAGATACTCGTCGAGCTCGATGCCGCTCTGTTCGTAGCTGATCGTGACGTAATCACTCATGGCTAGAGCACCTCACTCTCGGGCGCAGCCGCGGCGGAGATGATCGAGCCTTTCAGCTCTCCGACGAACGGCAGGTTGCGATAGCGACCGGCGAAGTCGAGGCCGTAGCCGACCAGGAAGGAGTCGTCGACGTCGAAGCACTTGAAGTCCGCCTCGATCGTGACCTCGCGACGCGAAGGCTTGTCGAAGAGCACGCAGGTGGCGACGCCAGCGGGCGAATAGGCCGCGAGCTCGTCGCGAAGGAAGCTGAGCGTGCGCCCCGTGTCGAGAATGTCGTCGACGAGCAGGATCTCGCGCCCCTCGATCTCCTCACGCGCCGGCAGGTAGCGCAGCTCGATCTCTCCGGGACGAACGCCATCGCGATAGCTCTCCGTCGCCACGAAGCCCAGCTCCATCGAAATCGGGAGCCGGCGAATCAGATCCGACGCAAAGACGCAGGACCCCTTGAGCACGGAGATCACGGTGAATTCTCGGTCCCGGTAGGCAGACGCCACGCGCTCCGCCAGTGCATCTACACCAGCTCTTAGCTTCTCCTCTGAGAAGAGCACTCTCTCTACGTCGTCGATCACGCCTACGGGCACCTGCCAGCTCTGCTGGCCTTTGAATTCACCTTGCTATAAAAGACGGAGAGCCAACCGCAACCGGTCTCGCTCTCCTTGCGCACGCTGCGCCACTCGGACTCCACTCGCTGCCTTACGTTGACTGTCCTGCGTCGACGAACGGTCTCGCCATCACGAGTCCGTGAACTCGACCGAAGAGAACCAGTTGCGCTCGAGGGTCCCGAGCCCGTTGGGTCGGGCCGTGCCCGCCCGGTCTCCGGCAGACCGTGTCTCCGTCAGAAAGTGGCCGAATACTCTACCGTCCGGTCGTGGCGGACGCCACTCCGCCGAATTCCGCATCAAGAGCCTCATGCGGACTCCGGGGAGGGGCCAGCCCGAGGTGTGGAGTCCCGTGTGGAGCCCAGATCGCCTTCGTAATGTTGAATCCAGGCTCAGTCCCGCGATTCGTGCGCTTCTAACTTGTCGTCGCCAGTTACCGATGTAATCTGTTCGCGCGTTTCGGAATTCAGCCCTTCTCGACACCACTATTCGGAGAAGGAGATCGCCGATCGAGCGAGAACGAAACGCGACGAAGAGCCCTCGATCCAATCGAGAGCCGGGCGCATTCGCTCGGACGGATTGATTCGATCGGGCTCTTTTCGAAACGAAAATTCCGACTACAGGTACTCCACCTAACGCGAACGGATGGAATCGCACGAGTTGGCCAATTCACTCAGGTTGAGCTGTTCAACCGAAAGCCGAGCCAATCACGCCGACCTCACCGAGAACGAATCCAGAAGCAGTACACGCCAGGCGCAAACTTCGAACGCGCGATAGTGCTCAAACTATGAGCGGTTGCCGCGCCTTGATTCGACGGCTCGATTTCAGTTCGCTAAATCACCAAGGGTGAGCAAGTTCACCCGAGTTAATTTCTTAGAAGATTCCCATATGGCCGAGAGCACAAAGCGTAAGTACACCCGCCGCACCGAAGAAGATCGAATTCGGGAGCTGGAAGAGCGGATTCAGAAGATGAAGGCGAAGATCGAAGAGCGCTCGCGCAAGGATTCGCCGCTGATGAAAGAGCTTCCGAAGCTTCAGGTCCGTCTGCGCAAGTTTGCCGACCTCGCGCTGGAGTGCGGCCGCGCCGATGTATCCAACTCGACGGTCGCGTTCTCGGCTGGTATCGGTCGCAGCCTGACTCCCGATCAGGTCGAGCTAAAGAGCTGGAACACGGAAGCGGTTACCGACGAGGTCGAAGGGTAACGCCGAGCGTCACGCTCTTGCTCACACTCTGGTTCACGCTTCAGGGCGCGGTGCGGTACCACCACTCCACGCCGTCGCCGAAGTCTTCGGAGCGCTCCCAGCCCTCCATCGCGTCGAGGACTGCGTAGAAGTCCGACGGATCCTGTTTGCCCGTATCTCGAAAGAGGATGTGATGAATGTCGGCGTGCCGCAGGTCCAGAGCGAGCGCTGCCGGTTCGGGATAAGCGAGCCCGAGCGAGATCGCGAACAAGTCCGGAGTCGCGGAGCGGACGGACTCGAGCTGCGCCGGCTGCGTCCTGGCCACGTAGGAGACAGGGACGTCGTGTCCGTGCTGGGTCTGCCACAACATCGCCTCCGTCGCGCCGGGCAGGTAGGGCAAGGTCAGCACCAGTCCTCCGCTGGGTCCGTTGGCAATTCGCTCGACCGCGACCGGCACCTGCACGGCGTGAGTCGGATAGGTCCCGATCCAGGACTCGAACAGGAGTCCGAGCGAGAGTGCTCCCGCGATCAGGCTTCCGCGCGGACGCTCGAGTAGAGCCTGGAGTCCGAAGCCTGCGGTGATCGAGAGGAACAAGAGTGCCGCGGGAAGGAAGCGCGCGGGAACTCGCAGGAGCTCGAAGGGCGGTTGCTTGCGATAGAACGAGGAGAGCCAGCCCTCGGGATCGGGGCCCGGATCCCAAGCCAGGAGGAACAGGAGCCCGAACCCGATCGCCCACGGTCGCGCGGTCCGATAGCGAAAGAGCCCGATCGCTGCGAGCGCGAGTAACGAGAGTCGCAGGCTGAGTCCGGCGTGTTCACTGCGCTCGCCCTTGAACTCCGCGTCCGGAACCGGCGCCGCAGAACCCAAGCCCGCGAAGACCGGGTGAAGACCCGACGGCTCCAGGAAGTCGGAGAGCTGCGGGTGGTACTCCTGCGGATGAGCACCGTATCCCCCACTCGCCGCGAACTCTCGGTACCACTCGTTCAGGAAGGGTCGAGCCGTCATCGCAAACGCGAGGAGAGCGATGGCGACGGGAACCGGATGGAGGAGCGCCGTGCGGCGCGGCTCGAGATCCTCGTTGCAGCGCGGTCGAACGATGAAGAGCACGAGGCAGGCGACTGCGAGGTAGACGGTCTGGAGCGAGCCGGTCAGCAGGCAGAGACCGGCGACCAGGCCGAAGCCGAGCGCATGAGTCCAGGCGCGGTCCGAGGGACGCTTGTTCATCCACCGCAGAGCAAAGAGGAGCGCCAGCGGAAGCCACGGACTCGCGCCGAGGTTGAGGTGCACCAAGCTCTTCTGCACGAAGTAGGGCGAGAAGGCCCAGGCCAGTCCGACCAGCGCAGAAGAGAGCGGGCGCAAACGGAGCTCTCGCGCCAGCGCGTAGGCGGCCGTGGCGGCCGTCGCGAACAGGAGCAGGAACATCGCGTTCACCGCGAAGAACAGCCCGCCGAGCCACTGCAGTGGAAGAGAGGCGAGCCCCCACAGGAAGGTGTGCGTGTGGAAGGCCAGGCTGTGGCCCGTCGGCGGGAAGATGCGGTCGCTGTAGAAGGCCGGCTCGCCGTTCGCCACGACCTCGCCCGCCCACCAGAAGTTCCAGACCCAGATGTTCATGTCCGAGCCGGCGAAGGGAGCGAAGCGCGAGTCGTGCGGAAGCTGTCCCGTGAGGTCCGACGCCAGGGGCCAGGTCACAAGCATGGCGACGGCCAGGGATCCGATCAGGGCCAGTAAGTATTCGCGAGCGCGCATCGCTGCAGATCGCAAAGGGTCCGTCGCACGAATTCAATTCGAATCGGACAAAAACACCCGCGCGAAGCCGATTCGTTCGCGAAAGCGAGAGTGAGCTCGGCTCTTCGCGCTCAACTGGCGCACAGTCGACGGCCGCGTGCACGATTCGCCGCGCTACCATTCCGGGATGAAACGACACCCCGATATCGAAGTGCGCTCGTCGGAGACCGTCTTCAAGGGAGCGATCTACGACGTCGTCGTCGACGATGTACGGCTCCCCTCCGGCTTGGAGCAGAAGCTCGCCGTCGTCGACCACAACGGGGCGGTCGCCGTCGCGCCCGTCACCGACGATGGGCGGCTGCTTCTCGTCAGGCAGTACCGACATGCCTGCGGGGACTGGCTCGTCGAAGTGCCGGCCGGACGACTCGAGCCCGGCGAGGACACACTGACCGCCGCCAAGCGAGAACTGGAAGAGGAGACCGGCTTTCGCGCCAAGAGCTGGGAGCTCCTGCGCGCCTTCTTTCCCGCGCCGGGCTTCTGCTCGGAGGTGATCACGCTCTATGTCGCCACCGAGCTAGAAGCTGTTCCCGGAGGCGGCCTCGACTGCGACAGCGACGAGGAGTTCGACTACGTCCGCCTGACCCCGGCCGAAGTCCTCGCGAGCGACAATTGCGACGCGAAGACGCTGCTCGCCGCGAGCTTGCTCCGTTCACGAGTGTCGGAGACTACGAGCGGGTCGGACTCCCAAAGTCACTAGCGAGTGCAGCCGCCACGAGGTGATCGAATCCTCCTTGTCCCGCGCGCGGTTCGCCACTTCGATCCAAGACGATCAACGCTCCGGGAGCTGCAGCCAGGATCGCTTCGTGATTCAGCTCGCGGAAGGCACTCACTCCCGCCAACCTCCACTTTCGAGTTCGCCACTCGCGCGTTCGATCCCCGACGAGCGTTGCGCGCTTTCCCAATCGATCGAGCACCCAGACTCCCGATCCAGTCGACGACTCGAACAGCCGCGCGGCTCTCTCCGGCGCGCGCCAGACTCGGCGCTCGGTCAAGCCTGAGTCGAGTTCGAGCAGCCGACTCTCGGTCAAGACCCACCAACCCCTGTCGTCTCCACACACGTCCAGCACCTCCTCGCGAAGACACTCACGACGCACGCTCTTCTCCCCCTCGATCAGTCCGAGTTCTCCTTGAACGCACCAAGCGAGAAGCTCTCCGTTCGAGTTTGCCGCGAGCTTCGAAGCCCCACGTCCATCCGTGGAGCGCAGCTCCCTCGCATCTGGCCCGAACTCGACGCTGCCGTCGGCGCCACGTCGCTCCAAGCCCATCCCTCCGCGCACGAGAGCCCAAAAACCTCCGCGCCCGTCCGCGCGCGAGCACCGAAACCCCGCCAACTCTCCGCGCGACCGCAGCTCACCGCTCGCGTCGAAGAGCAGCCACTCATGCGCGTCCGCTCCGCGCAGGCGCGAGACCACCCAGACTCCGCCCCCCGACGCGGGCTGCAGGGCGACAGGATGAACGACGGGAATCACGACCCGGTGCAACAGCTCGCTGTTCAGACCGACGACCTGCCCGGCTCCCCGATCGGCCAACCAAATCGCCACGCGTTCGAGCGGAGTGCGCCGCGCGCGCTTCCACCACAACGCACTTCCGAACGCCGCACCCATCGCGGCCGCGAGGACCGCACGCCTGTCGATTCGGGCTCTCGCGGACATACCCATGAGACGAGCTCACGGCCAATCGGTTACCGCTCGAGGCTTTCCTTTTGGGACTAGCTCTCGAACTCGAGCAGCGTCTGGCCCGTGCCCGAGTGCACGCGCTCCAGCTCGAGCAGCTGGACCTTTCGATCGAGCCCTCCGGTGAACCCTCCCAAGCCCGTCGCCGCGACACAGCGATGGCACGGAATCACGATGGCGATCGGGTTGCGCCCGTTCGCGCCGCCGACCGCCTGGGAGGCGCCGGGTTGGCCGAGGTTCTTCGCGAGCGCTCCGTAGGTGCGCGTCTCGCCGTAGGGAATCCGGCACAGCTCGCTCCAGACTCGCCGCTCGAACTCCGTCCCGGCCGGCGCGAGCTCGAGCTCGAACTCGGTTCGCTCCCCGCGCGCGTACTCCTCGAGCTGGCGAAGCGCCGCCGCCAGATGCACGTCGCACTCTTCGAGCCGGTGCTCCGGATAGAACCGCTCGGCGTGCGCTCGCAGTGCCGGCATACCCTCGCGGCCCGCGAGTGTGAGGAAGACGAGAGCTCGCTCGTCCCCCGCGATCAAAAGGTCACCGATCGCCGTCTCTGCGCAGGCGAAGTAGAGGACGGCCTCCATCGACGTCTACACCACCGCGGGCGGATTCCACTGGTAGAGCGCCAGGTACACGAGCACCCCGGTCACCGAGACGTACAGCCAGATCGGAAAGGTCATGCGGGCCAGGCGCTTGTGTCGCGTCCAATCTTCGAGGTGCGCGAACCAGAGCGTGGCCAGCACCATCGGCAGGTTCGCCATGGCCAGGATGATGTGCGTGAACAGCATCAGCAGGTAGGCCGTGTAGATCCAACCCTCGCGATTGAACTTCGTCGGGCCGAGGTCGGGCTGCACGAAGAAGTGGTAGTATAGGTAGCCGATCAGGAAGCAGATGCTGGCCCCGAAAGCCGAGCGCATCAGGAGCGCGTGGAGCTCGCGCTTGTCCTTCTTGATCGCGATGAAGCCGGTGCAGAGAAAGATAGTTGCGAGCGCGTTGAAGGACGCGTTGATCGCAGGCAGATCCGAGCCGCTCACGAGTCCTCGTTCTCCAAGAAATTCAAGCGAGCGAGCGCAGCCTCGATGCCCTCGTTCGTCACGCCGCTGTAGTAGCCGCGAATCTTCGCGTTCTTGTCGAACACCACGAGCTTGCTGCTGTGGCTGACGTGCATGCCGATGGGAAAGTCCTCGCTCGGAGCTTGGCGTCCGACGGAGAGGTACATGCTCTTCACGATCAAGCTGTCGATGGCCTCTTCGTCACCGGTCAGGAGTCGCCAGCGGCGAGTGTCCGCGCCGACATTCTCCGCGTAGGCCTTGAGCACCTCGGGCGTGTCGTACTCGGGATCGACACTGAGCGAGACCAGCTGAATCTGCGTCCCCTCCAGCTCGTCCTGCAGCTCGACCATCTTGCCGCTGATGATCGGACACGGTCCGGTACAGGTCGTGAAGATGAAGGCGAGCGCGAACGGCGCGCCCATCAAGTCGGCGCGCGTCACCGTCTGCCCGTCTTGGTCGGTCAGCTCGAAGTCGCCCAGCTCACCGAAGGCCTTCGGAGAATTGGGGAGAGCATCGCGGCGCGACTCGCCCGTCTCTTCCATGCCCGAGCTGAAGCCCGCTGCGGACTCTTCGCAGCCCGCGAGGAGCGCGAGACAGAGGAGGAAGCCGCTGGCGGCGCGAGTCAGTCGGAAGATCACGTTCGAGGAGTGGTGTCAGGAGCCGAAGATGCCGACCGCGGGATCGAAGATCGCGAGCATGAGCAGCGCCGGCAGGTAAGCGAGCGAGACGTAGAGCAGGACCTTCGCGCGCTTTCGGTTCTCTTCGAATCCGAAGGCGACCGACGCGGCGACATAGACCAGCCCGAGGATCATGGCGCCGATGCCGTAGACGAAGCCCGCGTCGCCGCGCAACAGCGGAACCAGCGAGACGGGCAAGAGAACCAAGCTGTAACAGACCGCTTGTCTTCCCGCTTGTCCCGCGCTGCCCTCCGTCGCCGGCAACATGCGCATGCCCGCTCGCGCGTAGTCTTCGCGGTGCAGCCAGGCGATCGCCATGAAGTGCGGGAACTGCCAGGCGAAGATCACGGCGAACAACGCCACGCCCCAACCGCCGACCGGATTCTCCGCGCTCGACATGGCCGCGTAGCCGATCAGCGGCGGCATGCCGCCCGGGATGGCGCCGATCAGAGTGTTGATCAGTGAGAGTCGCTTGAGCGGTGTGTAGACGAGCGTGTAGGCGCACAGCGTGGCCAGACCGAGCAGTGCGGAGAGCATTCCGAAGCGGAGGCCGAGACCAACCGCGCCGGCGAGCGCCAGGGTCGAAGCGAATGCGATCGCGGCCGCTGGCGAGATTCGGCCGGCCGGCAGCGGACGGTTGCGCGTGCGAACCATGATCCGATCCGTGTCGCGCTCGATGACCTGGTTGAAGGCGCTCGCGCCAGCACCCAAGCAGGCGACCCAAATTCCGACCTCGACCGCGCTGGCCCACTCGGTCGAGCTCCCGGCCGCGAGCAGTGCGCCGACGAAGCCCGCGAAGAAGATGAAGCTCGAGATTCTCGGCTTCGTGAGCGTCAGCCAATCCGCCCACGTGCGGCTCTCGAGCTCTGCACCGACGGAGGTCTCTGTAGTCGACTCGTTCACGCGGTCACTCCAACCGTTTCTTGGGGTTCGATGGGCTTTGGGCTCTCTGCAAAGGGGCGAGTCGCGAGCGCCAGGACGGTGCACTGCGACAGCAAGAGCCCACCGGTCAGGACGTGCAGGACCGAGAGCGTCCACTCGATGATAGTGACCTCGCCGCCAGTGTGCGTCGCCCACGCGAAGAGGCCCAGAAGAACTTGAAGGGCCAGCAGGTGAGCCGCGCGCTTGCCGCCACGTCGCAGCGGCGCGGCGTCGGGCTCGCCCTTCCACTCGTCGGCGGCTCGCCGTGCGCGCTTGGCGAGCGCGAGGACGGCGAGGAACACGGCGAAGGCGCCGATGAAGTGGAGCGCGAGCCGCAGGGCCAGGCCGCTCTCACCCGTTCGGAGGCCGTGGCGATACCACGCGCCGAGGACCACCTGGGCGTAGACGATGGCCGTCGCGACCCAGGCCGCGCGGGTTAAAGGAGAGTGCACGCCCGAGCGCAGGCTCCGGACGGACCTCCACCAGGGCGAGACGATGACCGCGACCAGACACAGGAGCGCGAAGACGGCCTGGGCGAGCGCGCCATGCAGGAAGGCGAGCTGCGGGCTGTTCTCGAGGACCCGGAAGCCGCCGAGCGTTCCCTGAGCGCAGACGGCCACGAGCGCGAGGATCGGCCAGGCGCGTTGCCGGCTCATCCAACCGGCGACGACGGTGCCGATCGCGAAGAGCCCGACGAGAGCACCGAACAGGCGGTGCGTGTGCTCGACGATCGTGGCGCGGTTGCGGAACCACTTCTCGACCGGGAAGAAGAGCATGAAGTCGCCCTCCGCATCGAGCCAACCCTCGACGGCCATGCCCGCGCCCAGCGTGGTGACGGACCCGCCAAACAGAATCAGCGGAATCGTCGCCAGAGCGGTGGCCAGCGCAAAACGATAGGCCCAGCGCTCGGCGGAAGAGTACGGCGCGCCGGCGGTGGCGTAATTTCCGATAGACATGGACTGGTCGACCTCGGGGGGAGCTATTCTCCGGTCTCGGAGGCCCTCATTCGATCCTCCTTCCCCCCATCGAGAGCCGAGCAGTTTGACGGCCCGTCTCCGGGAGTCAAGCCAGACCGATCCGGGGCTCGCGGCTGCCCCGCGTCGCCGTCCGGTAGCTGCCCTCGCACTCGCTCGGTGAGCCTTTGTTAACGTCTGCACCGTCCGCCCGGGCCCGCCCGCGAATTTGCCTCGATTTCGGCCCGATTTTTTTGCCATGAACCACTCTCCGCTCCTCTCTGTTCACGAATCCGCTGGCGCCCGCCTCGCGCAGCGCCCCACCACGATTCCGGACGCCGAGGAATCCACGGTCGTCCTGACCTTCGGCGACGTCCCCGCCGAGTACGAGTCCGCGCACTCGGCCTGCGCCCTCTTCGACACGACCGAGCGCGGCTTGATCCGCGTCACCGGCGCAGACAACGCGAGCTTTCTGCACGGACTGCTCGCCAACGAAGTGCGCTCTCTGTCAGCCGGTCAAGGCAACTCGAACCTGCTCTTGTCCGCAAAGGGCAAGGTGCTGCACGGCTTCGACTTGTTCGTCGGTGAGGACGAGATCCTCTGTTCGAGCGAGCCCGCGGGAGCAAAGGCTCTCATGACAGCGCTCGACATGTATCACTTCACCGAGCAGGTCGAGTTTGAAGAGGTCAGTGACCAGCACGCTCCCGTGTCCCTGTGCGGGAGCTCCGCAAAGACGGCGGTCGAGGCAGTCGTGGGCGAGCTTCCGGACATGGCGGACCACGATCACTTCAGGCGCGACTGGAACGGCGTCTCCGTCTGGGTGACGACCGTCGATGTCGCCGGCACGCAGGGCTATCGGCTCGATGCCGGACCCGCTCACGTTCAAGACCTGTGGCAGGCTCTCGTCGCAGCCGGCGCTTCCCCGACCGGCCAGGTCGTCCTCGATATCCTCCGGCTCGAGGCCGGTCGCGCTGCCTACGGTGTGGACATCACGGACGACATCTATCCGCAAGAGGCTCGTCTGGACGACAGCTTCAGCCTCGAGAAAGGCTGCTACATCGGCCAGGAAGTCGTCGCGAAGATCGACACCTACGGCGGACTGAACAAACAGATGATGGTGCTCGCCGTCTCGCACGACGATCCGGTCGCGGCGGGAACTCCGCTCGAGCTGACCGAGGATGGCGAGACACGCAAGCTGGGCGTCGTGACCTCGTGGGCCTACTCGTTCGTGCTCGACACGGGCCTCGTGTTGGCCTACGTCAAGCGCAAGCACCAGGACATCGGCAAGACCTTCAAGCTGGGTGACGGCGAGGCGACCATCGTCGAGTTTCCCGTCACCGCCTAGACGCAGCGGCTACGCGTCGCGCCAGTTCGGCTTGCGCTTCTCGAGGAAGGCCTGGATGCCTTCCGTAGCATCGTGCGTCTTCATCAGCTCTTCGAGATAGAGCGCTTCGATGCCCGCGATGCAGGACTCGAAGCGCTGCATGAGTTCGAACCGTGCAGCTCGCGTGGCGTGACGAAGAGACGATGCGGAGTGAGCTGCGAGTGAACGCTCTGCCCACTCGATGGCGGCCTGCTCGGGATCCTCGGCGAGCTCGTCGACGAGCCCCATCTCGAGAGCAGCTCGGCCACTGATCGTGCGCCCACTGAGCAGCAGATCGTCGGCAGCTCCGCGCCCCACTCGGTCGCTGAGGAGCAGCGATGCGACCGGCGCGAGAACGCCCATTACGATCTCCGGTTGACCGAGCTTGGCGTCGGCCGTCGAGAACACCCGTTGACCAAATGAAGCCAGTTCCAGGCCACCTCCGAGGCATTGCCCTCGCACGGCACAGAGCAGCACCACGCCGCTCTTCGCGATCACACGGAACAGCTCGTGGAAGCGTCGAAGCATCCCCTCGACCCGATCGGCCCGGTGCTCCTCGACGCTCGCACCATAGGAGAAGTGGCCGCCCGCGCCGGTGATCAACACGGCGCGCGTTTCGGGTCGCTCTTCGAGACTCGCAAACACTCGAGTCAGCTCGAGCGTCATCGCGCTGTCCAGGATGTTTGCGGGCGGACGGTCCAGCGTGAGGCGCAGCAACGCACCACTTCCGAGCTCCTCGACTCGAACCCCGCTCTCCGGCTGACTCGCACTCACAATTCGAGCCTTGAAGTTCGTGAGCGCGCTTCGGCTCTCAATCGCGCGCGGCCGCGATCGGCTTCAGCGCGCTCGGCGTGCCTTTGAAGCTCGCCAGACTGATGTCCACGCTGAGCGTGATCGGGCCCGCGGGAATCTCACCCTGAATGCGAACGGGCACGCCGGTCTTGCGATCGACCCAGAGATGAATTCCTCCGTGCAGGCCGAAGAGTCCCTCGAACTTCTTCTTCTTGCGCTCCTCTTCGCCCGGGTAGTGCTTCGCGATCAGAATGATCTCCACCGTTTCGAAGGTCCCCGCGGGTGTCGCTTGCTGAGCGCCCCCGCCCTTCGAGAGCGTCATGTCCCACAGCTCCTTCTTGTCGAGCACGGGAAACTTCGCCGTCTCGAGGCTGCGCGCGACGAAGGTCCGCACCAGGTAGACGGCCGAGGTCATGTCGATCACGCTGTCCGGTACCTCGCGATAGACGGGCTCCTTCCAGATCCGAGTCCCGCGAGGTGCGCCCTTGTCCGTATCCCGGCGATAGCTCGAGGTGAGCTTGCCATCCTTCATGCCGATCAGGAGCTCGCGCCTGCGGTTCTCCGATCCACCCTGGCTCGAGCGGTACACGATCTGCGGCCATTCGGTTGGCTGATGGCGTGCATCGAGCGTGGCGTCGAGGGTGTAGAACAGGTGCTCGCCATAGGCGTGTGCCTTGAACCAGCCGGTCTCGCCGGGCTTCTCGTCTTCGGACTTCGGTGGCACGAGGAGGGACGTCTTGTAGGGCTCGACGCCCGAGCTCATCGTCACCGTTCCGAGCGCGGTTCCGATGATTCCCCAGGCGACATTGACCTCGTAGACGAGCTCTTCTTTCCGCGGAATGAAGAGTGCGAGCTGGTCCTTGCCTCGATCGATGCGAAGCGGCGCGCGGCCGCCGACGGCGAGGCTCGCTTCGGCAAGTCGAATCGCCTCCTCTTCCGATTCGGAGTCGGTAACCGCCGCTTCCCGCGCGCTCACCTCGGTGGACGTCGGTGCGTTGGCTTCCGACTGCGTCAAGAGCGCGGCCGTCGGAACGAGAAGGAGTGCGAGAGAGGCGAGTTCCGGTCTGTTGGTCTTGCGGTTGATCACGTTGATAGGAGCGGAGGCTTTTCGGCGGAGTCTCGACGCATGTTGATCCTCCGCTCAGCCTCACGCAAGGCCACGCGAGCGGGGGGAAGATTCAGTTCCGCTGCTTGACCCAGAATATCAGTGATCGCTGAGCCAATTCGAGACTCAATTTCGCCGGTAGATTCCCGCTCGCCGTTCAGGTGAAAGAGAGCTCCGCGAATCAACGCACCCGAATTGATCGCGAAGTCGGGCGCGTAGAGGATCCGCTTGGAGTGGAGCTGATCGCCGTGACCGATTCGCGCTAAGACATTGTTAGCTGCACCGGCGACCGCCCGCGCCCGGAGCCGCTTGATCGCCACGTCGTGGATAATCCCACCCATCGCACAGGGCGCGAACACATCGCACTCGACTCCGAACTCGCGCGCGGGATCGACCGTCTCGATCTGGAGCTCGCGCCCCACGTTCTCGGCCCGCTCGATGTCCAGGTCCGCGCCGACGACGGTGGCACCCACTTGGACGAGCCGCCGGGCCAGCCTCGCCCCGACGCCGCCCAAGCCCTGAATGACGATCTTGCGCCGGCTCCAGTCTTCCTCCCCGTCGAGCTGACGCAGCGTCGCCGCAATTCCGGCGAAGACGCCGTCGGCCGTCGCCCCCGCCAGATCCCCGGGGCCCGCGACTCCGGGATCGGTGACGAAGCTCGTGCTCTCGGCCACGGCATTGAGCTCATCCGGCCCCGTTCCCACGTCGGGTCCGGTGTAGAACCGCCCAGCCAGGGCCTCCACGCGCCGCCCGATGAAGCGATAGGCGTCCAGGACGTCCATCTCCGGGCTGTCGATCAGGACGAGCTTCGCGCCGCCCGCCGGCAGGTCGGCCAGCGCGCACTTGTGGGTCATCGCTTTCGACAGACGCAGCACATCCATGAGCGCCTGACCTTCATCCAGGTAGCCGAAGCGACGGATGCCTCCGAACGCGGGACCGGCACTGGTGTCGTGGATGGCGAGGAAGGCGCGTGCACCGCTCGCGCGGTCATGGAGGCTGAGGACTTCCTCGAAGCCTCCTTGCACCATCTCCTCGAGGACTTGAATGGACATGAAAAGCGTGTGAAGGGGGCGCGAACAGATCGCCGGTTTGGAACACGCCGAGGCCGGCGTCGATCGCTAATTGTAAACCACCCGGTGGCGACGAGAGGGTTGGGCTGGCCGACGAAGGCGGTTGGACGTTACGGGGACCCAATCCGGGAGCCAGCTCGGGGCCCGGGCGGGAGCCAGGAGACACGTAGCCCCCGTGCCGACCGTAATCGTGGGAATTCAAAGCTCACAATCAGGAGTTGCGCCCCCGCCTCCCGCCCGCGAGAGTTCAGCTCCCCCAAACGAGTGGGAATAGGCTCCCTCCGGAGCCGTCGAGACCCCAATCATGAAACTACCGCGCGCGATCCCTGCCCTCGTCCTCCTCTCCTGCCTCCTCACCGGCTGTGCGAGCAACGACTCGCTGCTCGGCGAGGCCGAGCCCTTTACTCCGGCGCCCGAGCCCGAGAAGGACTCGATCGGCTACTACCTCGCGCAGCTGGACAACGCCATCTCCGGATGGAACAAGGCCAAGCTTCAAGCGCGGGACGAGGAGGGCGAGCGCAAGGTGCGCGCCCTCGAGCGGTCGATCCAGTACAAGACGCGGCTGCGCTTCGGCGAGCTGATCGAGCAGCTGGAGTCGGGAGCCCCCGACAACCGTGCGATCTGCGCGGTCGCGCTCGGCTTCAGTGGATTGGAAGAAGCCCTGAGCCCGATGCTCTCCGCACTCGAAGACTCGAGCCCCAACGTCGTGAGCAATGCACTGCTCGGCTTGGGTCTGCTCAGCCTGCCCCAGACTCCGCTCGCGCAGCTCTGCTACCACTTGAGTCGCAACGAGGATCCCTACACGCGCAACAACGCGGCCTTCGCGATTCAACGGATCCTGATCGCGGGTGGCGACGATGCGTGCACGACCGGTAGCGCCCGCGAGGCCTTGTTGGATAGGGAGTCCGCCGTCCGCTCGAAGGCTGCACTGATTCTCTATCTGGTCGGCGATGCGGAGTCGATCACGGCGCTCGGCGACCTCTTGTACGACGACGAGCCGGTCGTCATTGCGGCGGCGGCGACCGCACTGGCCGGCCTGGGGAAAGACGAGACGCACACCGGAGCTGCTGCGCGACTGATGGTCGCTTCGCTCGAGAAGGTGCATCCGACGAACCGCTTGCGGATTCTTCACGAGCTCAAGCGGCTGCGGGGCGCTGATCTCGGCGAGGACTCCGAGCCGTGGCGCGACTGGGCGTATCGCCTGCCTTGAAGTGACGCGTCGACGGGCGCGGAGAGTGAGCTCCCCGCTCCTCGAGAAGGGGTTGCGCGCCGGTCTCTTGATAGGATGGGCGCATGCCCTCCCGAGTTGCACAACGAACCATAGGGTTCGGCGAGTCCGTCATCCGAGAGATGTCTCGGGTCTGCGCAGAACAGTCCGGAATCAACCTCGCGCAGGGATTCCCCGACTTTGCGGCCCCGGAGGCCATGAAGGAGGCCGCTGTTCGCGCGATTCGCGCGGATATCAACCAGTACGCGGTGACCTGGGGCTCTCCCAACCTGCGGGCTGCGGTCGCCGAGCGAACGTCGAGCTACAACGCGATACCGACCGAGGCGAACGAGAACGTGACCGTCTGCTGTGGCGCGACCGAAGCGATGATCTCGGCGCTCATGGCGATCATCGACCCCGGCGACGAGGTCGTCATCTTCGAGCCCTTCTACGAGAACTACGGACCGGACTGCATTCTGTCGGGCGCGACGCCGCGCTTCGTTCGCCTGAGCCCTCCCGACTGGAGCTTCGACCGCGAAGAGCTCGAGGCCGCCTTCGGTGAACGCACACGCGCGATCATCATCAACACGCCGCACAACCCGACCGGCAAGGTCTTTGGCCGCGAGGAGCTCGAGTTCATCGCGGACCTCTGCCAGAAGTACGGCGCGATCGCGATCACCGACGAGATCTACGAGTACATCCTGTACGACGGCCTGGAGCACATCTCGATCGCGTCCTTGCCGGGCATGCTGGACCGCACGATCACGATCTCGGGCTTGTCGAAGACCTGGTCCGCAACCGGCTGGCGAATCGGTTGGTGCATCGCGCCGGCCGATATCACGGGGGCGATCCGGAAGGTCCACGACTTCCTGACCGTGGGTGCTGCAGCGCCCCTCCAGGAAGCCGCGGCCGAAGCACTGCACTTCGACGACTCCTACTTCGAATCGCTCCGGACCTCCTACACCGAGCGCCGCGATGTGCTCCTGTCCGCTCTGATCGATAGCGGCTTCGAGGTCTTTCACCCGCGGGGCGCCTACTACATCATGACCGACATCTCCGCTCTGACGGACAAGGACGATGTCAGCTTCGCCATGAGCCTGCTCGAGAACGGCGGCGTCGCAACGGTTCCCGGTTCGAGCTTCTTCCATGACCCGAAGGACGGGAGGAGCATCGTTCGCTTCTGCTTTGCAAAGCGAATGGAGACCCTGGAGGCGGCCGCGAGCGTGTTGAGGCAACGCCTGGCGTAACTCTGCGCATCGCGCACACTAGCTCGGGCACCCCCCCATCCCATGTCCACCTCCACCGTCCAGCTCAGCTTCATCGGAAGCGCCGTCGCGGCCGTGCTCGCCTTCTTCATCTTCGAGCTCCCCGAGTCTGGCAGCGACGTCGCGGCCATGGAGAGCCAGGAGGAGCACGAGGAAACGGCAAGCCTGGAGAGCGACGAGCCCGGACATGAAGTGATCGCCGGACTGCGCGGACTCACCGTCGTCTCGAGGGTCGTCTTCCTGTCCGCGCCGGATTCGCCGCACAGCTTCGAGACCAACTACATCTTCCCCGATCGCGCGCGCTGGTGGCTGAGCTTCGAGGACGAGGACTACGGCTACCGCCGCGCGGAGTATCGCTACGGGGATCGAATCTTCATCTTCGACGCGGGCAGCTCGACCTCCGAAGAGCTCTTGGAGCTCGACCATGCCGACTCGATGCGGAGAATGGAGCTGCGTCGCGCGCTCTTCCTCTACCCGGATGGCTTCGAGTGGAAGCTGGACGCGAAGACCGGAACCACTGCGCTCGGTGAGCTCTCGGACGGAAGCGCGATCGGCTCGCTCGTCGTCGAGCTCGACTCCGACGATCGGCCGGCGCGAATGCGCGTTCTGACTCCGGAGGGCGAAGAGCAGGAGACGCTCGCCGTCGAGCGGTGGAAGAAGAAGAACGATCGGAACTGGCCCGAGCTGCTCCAGCTCGTCGTCGGTGAACAAGTTGTCTGGACGGAGACCGTCCTGAAGGTCGATCCCGGTCGGCGCTACATCGACTCCTTCTTCATTCCGGTCGACCGACGCGCCGGCGGAGCTCAGGAGCTCGGAGTCGACACGAATACCGAGGTGCGGCAGATCGACCTGCCGATCTTCGCCTACCGAAACTTCGAGCTCCCCGCGAAGACGACCTGGACCGATGCGCTCCGATTGGGCCGCGAGATCTGGGAGCGTGAGAACAAACCGGGAAGCGCTGTCCGCGGTCGACTGGACCCCGACCTCCGCTTCGAGATCGATGCGCGAGGCCGGCCGACCTTCGCGGTGCTGCACCTCGCCGAGACCAGCCCGCTTCCGGACCAGTGGCAGCTCACCGAGGCTCGCTCCGGGCTCATGATCGTGCTCGACAAGTTCGAGCATCTCAGCGGCTCTCGAATCGATGGCTTGCTGCGCTCGATCCCGGTCGGCTCCCGCCCGACCCCCGCCTACGCCCGCACGATCGGCGAACAGGAGAGCTATCGGGTGCAGGTTCTCCTGCCCCTGGTCCCAATTGACTAGCCTCGCCGGGCGCGGTCCGCAGGCTGCGAGGGTGTCCTCGAATGGATACCGCTTGTCTTTGGCTAGGGACGAAGCCCGCTGGTCCGTCGAGCTGCCCGGCACCTTCCCCCGCGATTGACGAGCTTCTCGGCTCCGCTCAGGGTCCCCTGAACCCACTCCTGGGCCCCAGGAGCGGCGATTTCCGTGCCGAATCCCGCCCGAGAAGCCCCCCAGCGATCCTGCCTCCGAAAATCGGGCTGGGCGGATAGGCTGGGCATTGTAGTTGCTCAATAGGGAAACTATGCGGCTCTAATCGGAGCCTGCCCCGCCTACAGGAGCCCCCCATGCAAAGTCCCAAACTCCTCCGCGCCTTCGCCGTCCTGGCCTTCATCCTGCTCTTGGTCCCCGACACCTTCGCCCAGCGCGGCGGTCGGTCGTCCGGATCGAGCGGACGCTCCAGCTCCGGCAGAAGCGCGACCTCGTCTCGCTCCAGTGGATCCGTTCGGACTTCGCGCCCCTCCATCAGTACCTCGCGCTCGCGTCCGACCTACACCGCCCCGCGTTCGACCTACACGCCGCGCTCGAGCAGCCGGTCGACGTCGATCTTCAGCGGCTCGACCCGCAGCACGCGCAGCCGCGGCTCCTACGTCGCGCCGTCGACGAGCCGAGGCTCGACGCGCTTCCTTCCGAGCACCAGCCGGTACGGTTCGACGCGCTCCACGAACACAGGCTCGGGCATCATCACCTCACGGGGAACTAGCAGGTCTTCGAGCGATTCGCGCACGTCCGGCTACCGCGGATCGAGCAGCGTGACACCTGGTTCGACCTACACGCCCTTCACGACGAACAGTGGTTCGCGCACCTACGAAAACCGAGGCATGACCACGCGCACCGACACGTCGAGAGGCGGGACGATCACCACGACCTTCGGAACCGGCGACAGCTCGCGCTATGACGACGCTCCCTCTTCGCGCCCCTCGCCCAGGGTCACTTTCCCGAGAGCGTACCGACCGACCGCGACCCCCGATCACCGCGCCCGTCCCGGTGCAAGTTCACAAGCCACAGGTCGCCGTTCTGGAATCGACACGACCACGTCGAGCTCTCCGCGCAACGTCTCCGATATCGCGCAGCGCTACCGCGGCAGCGGCTCCCACGGACGCCCCGGGCTCAGTGGATCGATCACTCCCGATCGAGCAGCGGGACCCGTCCGTATCGCGCCCGGTGGTCGCCGCGGTGACGGAGGCAGTCGCTACGGCGATGGTCCGAGCGGAAGGCTGAATCCGCGCGCTCCAGTGAGCCCGACCGGTCGCCAGGCTTCTCCCACGGGTCGCCAAGTTCCCGGCGGCAGGGACAGCGGCAGTATCGGTACGCGCGGTTCGGCGGGCCGAACTCCCGGCGGCCGTATCGGCGATGTCGGTCCGACGGACTCCGATGTCCCGGCGTCGATCACTCCTCACGTCGCTCCGACGACCGACTCCGGTTACGTGACTCCCGGTGGAGGATCGACTCTGGTCACTCCGACGATCGTCACGCCGACCTTCACGGGGCCGAGCAAAGACTATTACCACGCGAACTACTCGCCCTTCTACCACTCACCCTACTACTCCTGGGGTTGGTACGCCTGGTCCACTCCCTTCTACGTCAGCAACTGGTACTGGTCCTGGTACTACCCGAACTACTACCGCTCCGGCGTCTACGTGGGCTACTACGACACTCCCGTTGTCGTGGACAATCGCACGATCATCATCGACTCGGGCGACGAAGTTGTCGGCGAAGGAAGCGTCCTGTACGAGGGAGCCTCGGGTTATGAAGGCAGCGTCGCAGTCGGCGAGCGCTCCCCCGAAGAGACCATGGAGCTGACCACAGCTGCGGATAGCTATCTCCAGCTCGGTGACCGCGCCTTCCGTGAGCGTCGCTATGGAGACGCCGTACACTTCTACGCCAAGGCGATCGAGTTCTCCCCCGATGAAGGCGCTCTGTACTTGGTCCTCGCCGACGCACTCTTCGCGACGGGCGACTACCACTACGCAGCCTATGCGATTCGCCGTGCGCTCGAGATCGATCCGACTCTGATCAACGGCGACATCGACAAGCACCTGTTCTATGGTTCGCCCGAGGACTTCGATCAGCAGCTTCGTGTGCTCGAGTCCTACGTCCGCGATCACCCGACCGACAACGACTCGCGACTGGTCCTCGCGCTCAACTTCCTCTTCGGTCTTCGCGCTCCCGAGGCCGTCCGGGTGCTCGAGACTCAGTTCTCACGCCCCGTCAGCGAAGACGCGGCAGCTGCGCTCATCCTTCAGCGTGCGCGGCTCGTTCAGTAGCTGACGACCGACCTCGAAACCAAAGCCCCTGAGGGTCGGATCGCAAGGTCCACTCTTGGGGGCTTCTTCGTGCCCCCCCGTGTGCGACTCTCTGCCGCGCACTCGAGCGGAGCTAGAGCTCGAGCTCACGCGGGCCTGCGTCGCCCTCGAAGAACCACATCTTCGGAGTCTGGCTGAAGTCGCGCTGGTAGGCCGCTGTGACTTGCGCTTCCAGGTCTTGGCACGCTGCGGCGTCGAGGAGGACAACGATGCAGCCTCCGAAACCTGCGCCGGTCAGCCGCGAACCGAGCACGCCGTCTACCTCGAGTGCCGCATCGACCAAACAATCGAGCTCGCCGACAGAGACCTCGAAGTCTTTGGCGAGGGAGCGATGCGCGGCCGACATCTGAGCTCCGAACACCGCGAGGTCGCCGTCGATCAGTGCTTCGCGCGCGGTAAAGGTTCGCGCGACTTCTGTGACCACGTGGCGAGCGCGACGTGCGACAGCGGGCACGAGGTTGTCGAAGTGTTCTTCTAGCACGCTGATTGGAATGTCGCGCAGGCAAGTAGCGCCCGCTGCAAAAGGCACCAGCGCCTCGAAGGCCTGGCGGCACTCATCGACGCGTTGATTGAACTCACCATGAGCCAGCTGGCGACGAACGTTCGTATCGATCACTGCGATGCGAACCTTCGAGAAGTCGAGCGGCAGGTGCTCCAGGCTCTCGTCCTTGCAGTCGAGCCAGAGCAGATGCCCGGGGCACGCGTAGCCGACCGCGAAGGGATCCATGATTCCGCACTGAACGCCGACGAACTCGCGCTCGGCTGTCAACGCGGCTTGAACGCGCGCGCCTGGAGCGAGGCTCGAACCCCACATGTAATCCAGAGCGAACGCCGTCCCGACGCAAATCGAAGCGCTCGAGGACAAACCGGCGCCGATTGGCAAGTTTCCGCCGAACAACAGGTCGAGCCCGAACGGAGCTTCGACCTGGTCGAGCAGCGCGCGCGCGACTCCGAGGGGATAGTCGACCCAGGCGCCGAGCGCCCGGTCGGGCAGCCTGACCAGGTCCAGCTCGTGGGTCTCGACTCCGAAGGTCGTAGCCAGTCGCAGCTTCTTGTCCGTGCGGCCTCGCGCTGCGATGAAGGTGCCGTTGTGGACCGTCATCGGCATCACCGGCCCGCCGTTGTAGTCCAGGTGCGCCCCCATCAAGTTCACGCGGCCGGGGGAGAAAAAGAGCCGAATCTCGCCGGAATCGCCGAAGCGCTCACAGAAGGCAGCTCGGTGGCGTACGAGGAGCTCTTCCAGCAGCAGCTCCCCGCCCTCGCAATTGTTTTCGGTGCTCGCCGACATCGGAGAGAGCTTACCCCGGGCGGCAGCCGCTTCGAGATCCCAACCAACTATCGATTGGCCTTTTTCAGAAGGCTGGTCCCCTCCCTCCATCGGGGCTATCTTCCGGTCATGTCCTTCCTGCGCTCAGACTGCTCGCGGCTTCGCTTCTTGCTCGCCGCTCCACTGCTCTCCCTGCTCCTCTTCACGACAAGCTCCTGCTCCAGCATGTCGTTCACCCGACTGTCCGAGACGCACGGCGAGTTCTACGCGAACGGAATCGCGGTCACGATTCTCGGGATCGATCTCCCGCGCGCAGCGATCGATATCGCGCGCGAGAATCTCTCCGACGCGCGACAGCCCAACATGCAGATCCAGGAGGAGCTGATTACTCCCTACTTGGGTTGGTTCGACTGGTTTCTGGATATCTTCAGCGTTCGCTTCGCGAGCATCAGTGGAACCTGGGGATTCGCCCCGGATTCAGAGCAAGGCGCATTCTCCAAGTAAAGATCCAGCCGAGGATCTTCCAGGCCGCCAGCAGAGTTCCACGCCAGGTACCTGTGATCTTGCTGACGCCGATTCGCTGGCGATAACGCACCGGAACCTCGACGACACGCATGCGCGCAGTTCGAGCTTTCAGCTGCATCTCGATCGTCCAGCCGAAGTCGCGATCCGCCATTCCCAGGTGATCGAGCGCCCGCATTCGAATGGCGCGAAACGGCCCGAGGTCCGTGTGGCGAGCGCCGAAGAGCACGCGGAGGAGCAGGCAAGCGAGACGGTTTCCGAACCAGGCCTGAGGTAGGAGAGCGTCCATGGTCGCTCCGCCCAAGACGCGAGAGCCGATGACCATGTCCGCTCGGTCGGTCAGGATCGGCTCGAGGACGACCGCCAAGTCGTCGGGAAAGTCAGAGTGATCACCGTCCAAGAACACGACGACATCTTCGGCGCCGAGTCCGGGCTCGCCGGAAGCGCTCGCGGAACGGAGAGCTGCGATGCCCGTGAGACAGGCCTGACCGTAGCCCGCTCTGGCTTCGTAGACAACCTCGGCGCCGCCCTGCTTCGCCAGCTCGGCGGTGTTGTCCGTCGAGGCGTTGTCGACGACGATCAGTCGCGAGAGGATTCCGCCGGGCAGCTCCTCCAAGACGAGCGGCAGCGCCTCCTCCTCATTGAAAGCCGGGATCACCATCCCGACCCGCACGCCCTCAACGCTGGCAGAAGTCATGGGCTCCCGTCAGCCGCGACACCGATCGAGTCACTGCTCTCTCTTGAAGAAACCGAAGCCGATCTTGACGTCCACGATGTCGGTCACCGTTCCCGGCTCGACCAACCAGAGCTGTCGAATCGCCTGCGGAAGCTTCGGGCGCGACTTGTGGAGCCAGCCCATATCGCCGAACCGCTCGGGTCCCGAATAATCGTCGTGATACTCGGCCGCGAGCGCCGCCATGTCCGCGCCTTCCTCCAGCTTCGCGAGCAGCTCGTGTCCGAGCACCACCGCTTCATCGGCACTGCGCGGGTTGGGGCGGAGGCCCTCGGGAGCATTGTCGAAGGCGAGCAGGAGTGAGCGGACGCGGATCCAGTTGCTCTCGGCAAGCTCCGGATCGAGCTCCTCGACGGGGACGCGCTGGTAGAGGTAGAGGTCTTTGCCACTCGAGATCGGTCCACCGACCTTTCCCATCTCCGTCTGAAAAACCGCCAGCTTGAGATGGCTATCGACCGCGCCTCTCTCGTAGATCGCCCACTGTCCACCGCGCCCCGAGCTCCCGGGATGCGAAGAGTACTCCTTCGCGAGGTCGGCGAAGGATCGCCCTTGACGCATGTGTGCGCGAATCTCGCTCACCATTCGAGTCGCTTCTTCGTCGGCGCCTCGAAGGACGATCACCCGGCATCCGGCGCGCGAGTCGACACGCTTCATGATAAAGACACCCTTGTCGTTCTCCACCGGCTCGCTGATCGTTCCAAGCTCGGCAGAGAACAGGAAGGCGTCGAACTCCGGCAGGAGCATGCCTTCCGGAACAGTTCCCCTCACTCCACCGGAGCGACGATTGCGCAGAGCGGAGTGAGCGATCGAGAGCTCGTACCAGTCGGCTCCTTCACGCAGCTGCTTCCTGATCTGGGTGGCAAGCTCGAGTGCTTGCTCTCGGCTGCGACCTTCGACGCGCGAGTTACCCTCCGAGTTCTCGTCGGCGATCCAGATCAACGCGAGCGTGCGAGTCGGCGGCGGGCTCTCCCCCAAGTAGAGCGGACCGATCAACGCGGACTCGGCTCTGGGCTCGGGAGTTTCGGTGCTCTCTCCCCCTTCTTGGCCGACCGGTGCGGAGAGGAGAGCCGACAGGAAGAGCAGGTTTCTGAGGACGGAGTACATGGAACGAAAGTACCCCACTCTCACACCGGATCAACTTCGGCGTCGAGAGATCCCGCGTTTTGACTGTGTGATCGTCGTCGTCCGCAGCCCTCGTCCAGCGAGAGAGGCTCCTCTCTCAGAGTTTGCTCAGCCAACCGAGCGTGTGCTCCAAGACTCGATCGAACGGTGTCGGTTTCCAGCCCAGCTCGGTCCGAGCTCGCTCCGAAGTGAATCGGAAGTGCGCTCCGAGGAGACGCAGAGCCTGGGGCGTGGCGAACTCTGCGCGTCGACATCGATCGAGAGCGCTCGAGCCGAGGACGACCAGGTTCCAGAGAGCTGGAGCAACGGCCAGCGCGCTCGCTCGACGCCCGTGATGGCGAGCGACTCGTTCGTAGAGTGCAGAGAGGCGCAGGTTGGACTCGGTCAACAAATAGCGCTGTCCGGGCTCGCCTCGTTCGAGCGCCAGGACGATTCCGCTCGCCACATCCTCCACACCGACACAGCTCAAGCTGCCGGGCGGCGCAACTCGGCCGACCGCCGGATGTTGTCTGAGGGTCTCCAGGAAGCGCGACGTATTCGAGAGCACTCGCGCCTGTCCGTAGATCGCGCCCGGATTGACAACGACGACCTCCATCGAGCTCGACTCCGCGAGGACCGCGAGCTCCGCCTCGCGCTTCGTATCCGTGTAGTCGTTGCGGAGCACACTCACGTTGTAGCTCGCACTCTCATCGAGCACTTCGTCGGGAGTCGCCGCGACGCCGACCGCGACGACGGAGCTCACGTGAACGAGCCGCCGAACGCCCGCCTCGCGACAGGCACTCAGAAAGTTAAGCGTCCCGCCGACATTGACGCGTTCCTGCAAGTCGCGGTCGCCGCGCTTGTAGCTGATCACCGCTGCACCGTGGACCGCCTGTAGGTCCACGCCAAGCTCCGCAGCGCGCTTGCTCGCCGACCGAGCGCAAGCCACGAGAGAGTCAAGATCGGTCAGCTCTCCCGAGTGCCAGACAACGCGCTCTCCGCCGACGATCTCTCGATCGGAGCTCGGTCTGGCGACTGCGTGAACCTCGTCGCCCCGGTCCTGGAGCGCTCGCACGAGAGAGCTACCGACGAAGCCCGTTGCCCCCGTGACCAGGACTACGCTCAAGCGCGTTCCTCGGGCGGGACCGGAAGCTCGACCCACGCGCGTGTGCCCGCCTCATCCTCGCGCGACTCCAGGTCGATGGCACCGTCCATCTCTTCCATCACGCGCTTCGCAATCGCCAGGCCGAGCCCGGTGCCCTCGCTGCGCGTCGTGAAGTAGGGCTCGAAGAGCCTCTCGCGAACATCCGGCGTGAGCCCCGTTCCGCTATCGACGAGCTCGATGCGAACTCTGGGACCCGTGCCGTTCGTGCCCGCCACGCTCATGCTCTTGATCTCGAGCCGCCCGCCTTCGGTCATCGCCTGGAAGGCGTTCGAGATCAGATTGGTGAGCACGCGGCGCAGCTTGCCGGGGTCGGCCCAGACGCGCTCGTCCCCGAGCTCGGTGGCGATCTCGATCTGCCGCGAGTCCGCCCAAGCCTGGTGGAGAACGACGAGCTCGTCCACGATCGTGCGCACGTCGAGCTCCTCCGGAATCGGCTTGCGACCGCCGGTGAACTCGTAGAAGTCGGTGGCGATCTCGCGCAGGTTCAGCACCTGTCTCTCCATCAAGCCCATCGTACGTTCCAGGATCGCTTCGAAGTCGGGGCGCTCGTCCGCACGCGCGCGCTTCAAGAGGTCGAGCGAGAGCTTGATGGGAGTCAGCGGGTTCTTGATGTCGTGCGCAATCTGCCGCGCCATCTCCCGCCAAGCCGCGTCCTTCTCCGCCTTGATCAAGGCCGTACGGTTCTCGGCGAGGTCGTGCGTCATGCGGTTGAAGGCGTCCGCCAGGTCTCCCAGCTCGTCTTGCGACTCGATGCTGATCCGCGTGTCCAGGTCGCCTTCCGCGACGCGCTGTGTGTGCTCTTGCAACGCGCGAATCGGAATCGTCGTGCGACGCGCGATGATCATCATCCACAGGACGCCCGCCAGCAGAACCGCGGCCGTGCCCTTGTAGAGCATCTCCGACAGCTCGGTCGTGGCCGCGTAGATGTCGTCATTGTTGATGCCGACGCCGATGTACCAACCGAACCCACCGTCACCGGGCAACCGACAGCGCTTGAACGCCGCGTTCTTTCGGACTCCGTTGAACTCGTACTCGCGGAAGAGGCCCGCTTCACCCGGCGTCCCCGAGCGAGCGTCTTCCACCATACTCGCCAGGCCGATCTCGTCGCCGGACACGCGCACTCCGATCAGGTTCGGGTCCTGGTGAGCGAGGATCGTGTCGGCATCGGCGCCCCAGACCCAGGCGTAGGGCGACGGCACGACGTCCTCGGGCACCATGCCCCGGAAGTACTCCTTCATCAGCGGCCTCTGAAGCAGGTCGTGAATCACGCGCCAGTTCAAGAGTCCGAAGAGCACTCCCTCCCCGTCTCCGACCGACCGTGCGAAGCCGATGTGGAAGGCACTCGAGCGATCGTCGTGTGGACCTGCGAGGTCGCGGCCGATCAGCGCGGACTGGTGTTGATCCACTTGCGCGCGGCCCGTCTCCAGCGCCTCGTCGAACCAAGCTTCGTCCGCGAAGTTCCAGTCGAAGGCGCGGACGAGCAGAGCTTCCGGGATCGGCTCGCCTGCTCCGGTTCGACTGTTCACGACCACCAGCTGTCCCGAGCTGTCGATCAAGCAGAGCAAGTCGTAGCACTCGTTCGCCGCGACGTAGCGGTCGAGCGCGAGGGTCTCTTCGAAGCGGACGGAACCCCGTCCGCCGACACGAAGAGCTGTGCGAGCAACCGCCATGGTCTGTTCGACTCCCCAGCCGCCGTCGGGTTCGCGCTCGAGCGCTTCGAGAGCGCGCGGCTCGGCGGCCCACAGCTCGAGCTGCCGTTGATCGCCTTCGAGCTCCTCATCGATCTCGCGCGTGAGGTCGGTCACCAAGCTCAGTACGGCTTGCTTGACGGCCTCGAGCGAGCGCCACGAGACATAGCCGTCGACGTAGATCGCAAACCCACCAAAGGGCAAGACCACCGCCGCCAAAACAGCGAGGACTAGCTTGGTCGAGATTCGGCGTATTTTCACGGGATCACTCGGTCGGGAACGAGAACACCGCTCCGGTGGTAGGTATAAACTAGATTGGCGCCTCTGCCTCGTGATTCGTCGCGAACCTCTCCGCTCATCCGCCGGAGCAACTTCCAAAGCTTCTCCAGTGGGCTCGTTTCCCGAAGCCCGTTTCCCAAACTCTTCGATGGACCCGCGACGAATCCTGATTGCAAGACTGTCGCACCTGGGAGACGTGGTGTGCGCGCTGCCACTCTTTCATGCCGTCCGAGCTGCAGCTCCGTCCGCGCAGATCGCCTGGGTCGTCCAACCCGAGTTCGCCGGGCTGCTCCAATCGCTGCCCGGCCTCGACCAGGTCTTCAAGTTCGATCGCCGCGGCCGCCTCGGCGCGTGGCTCACTCTGAGACGAGAGCTCGCGAGCTTCGGCGCCGACCTTGCGATCGATGCGCAGGGCAACTGGAAGAGCGCCGGCGTGACCTACTGCTCCGGCGCCGAGCGGCGGCTCGGGCTGGCTCGCGCCGACTGGAGAGAGCCCTCCGGAGCGCGCGTCCTCACGAGCGAGGCGCCACCCCTGCCCGCAACCGAGCAGCACGCCGTCCAGCGCACGCTCGCCCTCTCGCGTTTCGTGGTCAACGAGCTGGGCGGCGATCCCGACTCGATCACTCCGCGATTCGATGCAGCTCTCACTGCCGAAGAGCTCGCGCGAGGCGAGCAGCTCGCCGAGCGGCACTTCCCCGGCGCCGACGATAGCTCGGTCATCATTCACCTCGCGGCGCGAGGCGATGTTCGCTCCTGGCCCGAAGACTACTACCGCCAGCTGGCCGAGCGCCTGCTCGCGAGCGGCCGCCGAGTCCTCTTGCTCTCGGGACCGGGCGAGCGAGACCACGGACACGACCTGCGTCACCGCATGGGCGCCCGACCCGGCCTCTCTCACTGGGTCGACCAGAACAACCTGCGCGAAGCCTGCGCCTTCTTCACGAGCTGTGCGAAGCGCTCGATCCCCATGGTCGCCTCGGACTCCGGCTCGATGCACCTCGCCGCCGCGAGCGGAGTGCGCTTGATCACACTCGTCGGACCGCAAGCCGCCGAGCGAACAGGCCCGTGGCCGCTAGCTCCCGACTCACCTCACCGCATCCTGCGTGCGCTCGACTCTCCCGACTGCGCTCCTTGTTTCGCTCGCACTTGCAACAATCCAAAGGGCAACACCTGCATGGGCAACCTCGCGCCGGCCACGGTCGCGGAAGAGTGCCTCTCCCTCACGACGGTTTGATCCCCATGCGCTACGCACCCGACATCGATTTTCCGCCCTACGCCTTCTTGCCCGGTCGCGACCCGCACCCGGTCCGCGATCCGAGCGGTCACTCCTATACCGAAGCCGAAGAGCCCGCTCCCGAGCATATCGAAGCCGCGAACTGGCGCGAGAACGCGCCCTATCTCTACGGCGTCGATCTCTACAACCACGGCTACCTGTGGGAAGCGCACGAAGCCTGGGAGAGCATCTGGCACCCTTCCAAGCACGACGAGCTCCACGCGGACTTCCTGCAGGGCTTGATTCAGTGCGCGGCCGCATGCCTCAAGGTCGCGATGAACCAGCCCGCTGGCCTGGTCAAGCTCTCCGAGCTGGGGATCGGCCGGCTCGAGCGCGTCGCGGCGAAGGTCGGGCCCGAGTTCATGGGCATCGACCTCGACACCTTCACGCGCGAGATGAAGGTCTTCGCGAGCTCGGAGCCGGAGACCGCGGACGAGCGTCCGCGCCTGACTCTCTACCGCTAGCGCGGACACGCGCACCCGGCTCAGTCGAAGTGCTCGGTCCAGGTGTAGTCGCCGTAGCCGACGATCCAGGTCTTGCCCATGCGGATCGTGGGCGCCTTCAGGTTCCCACTCCGTCCGAGCACCAACTTGGCGAGCTCGTCCGCGTCGGGCACGTCCTTCTTCATGTTGACCGCGACCGTCTGCTTGCCCTTGGAGACCAGCAGCTTGGAAGCGTCCTTGAAGAGCTCGGACAAGTCGTCGGGGCCAATTCGGGTCTTGCGTGCATCCACCGTCTCACGGACGGCTAGCTCTCGTTCGCCAATGAAGGCGTCCGAGCGCTTGCAGCCCGTTCACGACTTGCGGTGGTAGTACCAATCGATCCGGCGTGCCATGGAGTGATGATTCGGGGTTGGAGGAGCTCGGGTCGGAGCCTGGAGAGGTGCGGATGCGCCTCTCTCATCGACCGAATCGGGGACTCTAGCCGCTACCGGCCAAATAGAGAAGCCGGGAGTCCGTAGGCCTCGGCCTTCACACCCAACCGAAGTCTCCTGAAACGGTAGAGTGCTCGTGACGCTCCCCAGAAGACTCTCTCCTCGAGACCCTCCCGCCATCATGAAAGTCCATCAAACCGCGCTCCTCGCACTGGTCCCCGCTCTCTCGGCTTTCGCTAGTTGCCACATCCACATCGACGATAGCTCCGGCTCCTGGACCGTCGATGGCGTTCACCTCGATGAGGAGCACGTGGAGACGATCCAGATCCTCGAGTGGGACGCCGAGGGATTGGATATCGATATCGCCGTTGGAGATGTGAATGTGGTCGCCACCGATGGGGCGACCGAGATCGAGGCGACCCTGCACGAGGTCGAGCCGGGTGACGCGATGCTCGAGTACCGCGACGGCAAGCTGACCTGGGAGTCCAGGACCAAAGACACCGCCGCCATCAGTGATGTCACCGTTCGAGTCAACGGCATGCTGCCCGCGCTCACGATCAGCACCAGTGCCGGCGATGTCGACATCCGAGATGTCATCCTTAGCGCCGCCCTGCTCATCTCCACCGGAGCCGGCGATATTCGCGTCGAGGCCTCTGGAGATCTCTCCCGCGCCGACTTCTCGACCGGTGCCGGAGACATCCGATTGAGCGGCTTCAAGAGTCCCAGCGTGATGGTCTCCAGTGGCGCGGGCGACCTGTCCCTCAGCGATATCTCGACCGACGAGACCGACCTCTCCACCGGAGTGGGCGACATTCGCGCACGCGACTGCGAGCTGGGAATCGTCGAGGCCTCGACCGGAATCGGCGACATCGACGTCTCCGAGGCGAGCTACAAGGATGCCGACCTCGACACCGGCATCGGAGACATCGATCGAGCGGATGGCTAGCCCCACAGAGCCGAGCCAAAACACCCGAGACGGGGCGCTTCTCACCCAAGAGGAGCGCCCCGTTCTTCGTGCCCGATCGGGTACACTCCTCGCCTTCCGCGGGGGAGCCCCGCTGTCCGATCGACCCGCTTAGACGCGCCAGCGAACCCCGGCGCGCAGAACATCGCTCATGCCCGGTAAGGAAAAGGTCCTCGTCGCCAACGGTCAGGGATTCTGGGGAGACTCGATCCTCGGTCCCATTCGCCTCATCCGCGAGGGTCCGCTGGACTACCTCACGCTCGATTATCTGGCGGAGGTCACGCTCAGCATCATGCAGAAGCTGCGGGCGCGCGACCCCAAGAAGGGCTACGCGACCGACTTCGTGGCGATGGTCGATCGCATGCTGCCAGAGATCATGGAGAAGAACGTGCGCATCGTCGCGAACGCGGGCGGCGTCAACCCGCGCGCCTGCGTGGAAGCGCTCATGGAGGTCGCCAAGAAGCACGGCATCCAGGGGCTGAAGGTCGCCGTCGTCGAGGGCGACGACATCCTCGCTGATCTCGACCAGCTGATGGAGAGTGGCGAGGCGTTCAAGAACATGGACAGCGGCGAACCGCTGGCGGGCGTTCGCGATCGAGTCAGCAGCGCCAACGTCTACCTCGGCGCCTTCCCGATCGCGGAGGCTCTCGACGGCGGCGCTCAAATCGTCCTGACCGGGCGTGGAACCGATCCCGGTCTGGTCCTCGGTCCGCTGATCCACGAGTTCGGTTGGGGTCCCGAAGACTTCGACCTGCTGGCGGCGGGCACCATCGCGGGGCACATCGTCGAGTGCGGCGCTCAGTGCACCGGCGGCAACTTCACCGACTGGCGCAAGGTCCCCGACCTGGCCACGGTCGGCTACCCGATCATCGAAGCGCACGCCGACGGAACCTTCGCGGTCACGAAGCACGATGGCACCGGCGGCCTGGTGAACAGCGAAACGGTCACGCACCAGCTCGTCTACGAGATGGGCGATCCGGCCAACTACCTCACGCCGGACTGTATCGCCGACTTCACCAGCCTGCAGATGAAGGATGCGGGCGCGAACCGCGTCGAGGTCTCGGGGATCAAGGGCATGGCCCCCACCGAGTTCTTCAAGGTCTCCCTCTCCTACGGCGATGGATGGAAGTCCACCGGACAGCTCACGATCTCGGGCCCCGATGCGCTCGAGAAAGCCAAGCTGGCCAGCGAGATCGTCTGGAAGCGCCTGGCCTACGACGGCTTCGAGTACTCCGACGAGGAGCGCCTCGTCGAGTTCGTGGGCGCCAACGTGTGCCACGACGGAATCCCGATCGGTGGCTCGGGCGAACCGTCGGAGATCGTTCTCCGAATGGGAGTCAAGGGTCCGGATCGCCAGAAGGTGAACCGCTTCGGCGCCGAGCTCGTTCCGCTGGTGACCAGTGGTCCTCCCGGTGTCACCGGCTTCGCGGGCGGACGCCCGAAAGCGACGGAGATCATCGGCTTCTGGCCGGCGCTCATGAAGAAGGACCAGATCAAGACCAAGGTCACCCTGTTCGAGTCTTGAGTCCACGGTCCGGCGCCTCGCTCTCCATCACGCACACCACACACTTCAACGTCCTGTAGACATGGTCAAAGTCGCACTCTCACGAATCGCTGCAGCTCGCTCCGGCGACAAGGGCGAAGGCTCGAACGTCGGCGTGATCGCCCGCTCTCCGCTCGCGTACAGCTTCATCAAGGAACACCTCACCGAAGAGGTCGTTCAGAAGCACATGCTCGCCGTCAACCCCGGCGGTGTGCAGCGCTATGAAGCCGACAATATCCTGGCGCTGAATTTTCTGCTCGACAACAGCCTCGGCGGCGGCGGCTCGGCCTCGCTCAAGACGGACGCACAGGGAAAGACGCACGGGCTCGCGCTCTTGCGGCTCGAACTCGACGTTCCCGAGGAAGTCCTGGACGCAACACCGCAGCCCTGATGGACGTCCTCTTCGAGCTGAGAGAACGAGCGCGCCGCGCGAAGCGCAGGATCGTCTTTCCGGAGACACAGGACTCGAGAGTCCTGCAAGCGGCTGCGACTCTGGCCACGGAAGGTTTGGCGAAGCCTCTGCTCATCGAGACGCGGGGCATGGGAAGTGTGCCGCGCGGCTGCGAGTCGATTCGTCCGCAGGACGACGCGCGCACGGAGCGATTTGCGGAGCAGCTGTTCGAACGCCGCAAGCATCGCGGAATGACTCTCGAAGAGGCACGCGAGCACGTGCTCGATCCGCTCATCTTCGCCGGTCTGATGGTCGCGGCCGGCGATGCACACGGCGCGGTTGCCGGAAGCGAAGCCGCCACGCCGCAGGTCATTCGAGCCGGACTCTGGACGATCGGAACGGCGCCCGGAATCGCCACCGTGTCCTCGAGCTTCCTCATGATCATGCCCGCGGCAGATGCGCGCAGAGCGGACGTCTACACCTACGCCGATTGCGGCGTGGTCCCCGACCCCACGGCGGAACAGCTGGTCGACATCGCCATCGCTTCCGCAGAGAGCCACCGCAAGCTGGTCGGCGAGTCGCCCCGTGTCGCGCTGATCTCCTTCTCCACCAAGGGCTCGGCCAAGCATGCGCGCGTGGACAAGATGCGAGCTGCCGCGGACATGTTGCGCGAGCGCTATCCGCACCTTCTCTCGGACGGCGAGCTCCAGATCGACGCCGCCATCGTTCGGAGCGTCGCGGAGAAGAAGGCTCCCAATTCGCCGTTGGCCGGGCGCGCCAACGTCTTGATCTTCCCCGACCTGGACTCCGGGAACATCGCCTACAAGTTGACCCAGCGTCTCGCGGGCGCGACCGCGCTCGGGCCGCTCGTTCAGGGACTCGCTCATCCCTACATAGATCTTTCACGCGGCTGCACGCCGGGCGATATCGTGGACGTCGCGTGCATCGCAGCGGTGCTCGCCGACTAGCCCTCATGCGTCGCTCCCTCTTCATCGGACTGCTCACTGTTCTGCCCGCGTGCTCGGGTGGAGACGATCCGAGCGTCTCGGAAGCGCCCCACCCGCGCTCGGCCGAAGAGAACCAGAGCAACTCCTCGGCCTACATCATCAAGAAAGCCGGCGGGCTGGAAGCGGAGGTCTTGGTCGAGGGCGACGGACGAACGATCGGCTCCTCCGACTGGGTCACCGTCCACTACCGCGGCAAGCTCGTCGAAGACGAGTACGTGTTCGGCGACACCTTCAAGAATGGAGTTCCGCTGAGCCTCTCGCTCGAGTCCGGGCAAGCCATCACTGGCTGGCAGAAAGGTCTCTCTGGCCTCCGCGTCGGATCGCGGGTGATCCTGCGAATTCCGTCGACTCTGGCCTACGGCGAAAAAGGCCTGGCGAGTACTCGCATTCCTGCCGACGCCGACTTGGAATACGAGATCGAAATCTTGAACGCGGTCGCTCGCGCCGACAGACGGTAGGTCGGCTCTTCGTCTCCGCGTCGCCACGGCAAGCACCGCTCGATGAAATTTCAACGCGCATCCGTTCTAGCTCTGTTCCTTGCGCTGTCGTGCAGGAGTACGCCGGTTCCCTACGGACCTCGAATGCTCGAGTCGGGACTGACGATTCAGGAGCTCGTCGTTCCGGACGGCCCCTTGGTCGAGACCGGCCTCGAGGTCAAGATTCACTACACCGGCACGCTACCGAACGGGGAGGTCTTCGACTCGACAGTAGAGCGCGGACAACCACTCAGCTTCGTCGTCGGTGACTCCGAGGTCCCGCCCGGACTCGATCAGGGAGTGCTCGGCATGCACCTCTACGGTCGGCGGCGACTCATTGCTCCGATCGAGCTGATGTTTCCGAACGGGCCGCCACCCGAACTCGACGATGTCACCCGAGTGCATGTCGTGGTGGAAGTGCTCGAGATTCAGGGCTCGGAGTAGGAGGCGGTTCGCGGCTCAGTCCGCTCGAGCAATCAAGAACTCGCGTATCGCCTGCACCTCAGCGTCGTTCTCGTCCGCTCCCAGAGAAGAATCGAACTCCAGCTCGAGTTGCTCGAAATCCTGGAGCGAGTTCCACGCGTCATCGCGTATGAGTGCACTCGAAGCGGTATCCATCAAGTCGATGAGGAGGTTGATGCCGCGCTGATCCTCCAGCTCGAGGAGGGCTTCGGCCATCTCTGTCTTCAGGTACAGATCATACTCGGTGGAGGCCGCGTTGTAGAGCGCGTCGACGCAGAAGCGATCCCCGACCCGGCGCAGAACCCGCACAGACTCTTCCCGCCACAGGTCGTCCGCGTCTTCCAGATAGTCCGCGACGATCTCGAGCAGCTCCGGCTGAGGACGCCGGATCACGAGCTCGAAAGCCTGGCGTCGAACCGCGGAGTTCGAGTCGACCAAGAGATCCGGCAGATAGGGACTCGCTTCGAATTCGAGTTCCGGATTCTCGAGCACGGACAGGACTGCTTGAAGCCGCTCCTCTGCAGAAGGACTGGCCAACCGGTGATCGAGCGTCGTGAGCTCGACCGGTTTCAGGTACCAAGTCAATCCAAGGAAGCCGATCGGGATCAGGCTCAGGCCCATCGACCGAAGCAGGCTTGCGGCCGGAGTTGGCGACCTCTGGATGTGGTGAACGAGTCCAGCGAGCGCCAAGAATGCTCCCAGACAGACCACGATCGTCGGACCGGAGGGCAGGTCGTTTTCGTACGAGATGTAAATCCCCAGAGCACTCATCAGGCTGGCAACCATCCAGCCGAAGAACAGCCTCGCGCGAATACCAGTCGTGAACAACATGGCCGAAACCGCGGGGATCACGAGGTAGCTGAAGACGAGTAGCACGCCGCCGATGGAGACCGAACTCGTGACCACCAAACCGAAGGTTACGTAGAAAAGGAAGTCCCACAGACGCGCACGTGTGTCGAAGTTACACTCGCCATCTTCAGTCGTTCCGCTCGTAACCATCGAGAGCTCGAAGAACGGCTTACGGAACAGCCAGTGAACGAGCCCGACAATCAGGTACAACCCGGCGGTCCAGAGCACGGTCTCCTTCGTGACCCAGAGAATGCTGCCGGACAGGAGCATGCGAACTTCTTCGGCGCCGTGAGCCAGGTTCGCACTCGCCAGTACCGTGCCGGCGAGCGCGACGGCATAGATGATTCCGATCACGGCCTCGTGAGGTATGCGCTCGTGCTTCGTGCGCGTCAGCGCGAAGATTGCGGCACCGATGACCGAGAAGCCCAGCGCGATCGACTTCACTTCCCAAGAGTCCGACTCCAGGCTCCAGCCGAGGAGGACTCCCCAGACCGAGCCGAACGCTGCGATCTGTGCCAGAGCGAGGTCGACGAAGACGACGCGGCGCTCGATGACGTGAATTCCCAGGTAGACGTGGATTCCAGTCAGAACCAAGCAAGCCACAAAGGGCCAGGCCATCGATTGAAAGAGCTCTAGCACTCGGCGCTACTCCAGGACCGCCAGAATTCCATCCAGCAAGCCATCGATCAGATCGAAGTAGGTCGGTCGATTGACGGCGTTCCCGCAGTCGATTGGCTGCGTTACGACTTGAGCGCTGCTCTCTCCCGAGAGGAACTGCGTTGCGGCACGGTCATAGAAGTTAGCCTGAAGGATCACTTTGATGCCCCTATCCTCGAGCAGCCTCAGGACGCGATCGCGGTGGCGAGCGGAGGGAGTGATGCCGGCCAGGGCCTCGATCTCGATCGGAATCGTGAACCCGAATCGATCGGCGAAGTAGACCCAGTTCTTGTGGTAGGTCACGATCTCCTGGCCAATCAATGGGGCGCCACGCTTCATCCACCCAGAGAGCTGGTCGAGTAACTCCCGACGCTCAAGCCACTCGTAGAGCTTGCCCTGCTTCGTAAGCCGGAGGAGCTTGCTACTACCAACCTGTTCGACGAGCGGTTCCCCGAACAGCGCGTGATCAATGCGTCGCTGGAATCGGTCGAGGTTTGCGGAGTAGCTGCTGGCGTGGGCGGGGTCGACTGCGACGAGGGTCTCGGCAATGTTGGCTGCCATCTCGCGAGCGATAACAGGATCCAGCCACATGTGTGGATTCCCATCGGGGTGCACGTTGCCGACCTCGCGCGAGAGAACCGTTGGCCTCTCGAGGGGCCAAATGTCCCGAGTCGCAACACAGCGTCCTGCTTCTCCTCGTTGAATCTTGGAATTGCCCGATCCGACGACGACCTGCTCTGCCCACAGCTCGAGTTGGAGACCGACTTCGATGAACACGTCGGCTTTGCGGGCGCGCTTGTTCAGCGTTGGACGCGGCTGGACAAAGTGTGGATCTTGGCGAGGATCCGTGAGAACCTCGATTCGAACGCGCTCTCCCCCAACCGCCTTGGCGAAGTCACCGAGTACACCAAGAGTCACCACGATGTTGAGTGGGCCTTCAGCCGAAGCCTCTGCACGCGCCATTCCGGGCACGATCGCCAGTAGGACCAGAGCGATCATCAGTCCGCCGCGCGGGAGCGTGCTCGACGTGGTTCGTCTCCGAGTGCTTGAACTCGTCATCAGCGGTTTAGCAAGTAGGCGGCTGACGGATGCGCGCCGAAGACAAAACTCATCTCCACGAAGCCGGTGTCGAGGCCGTCGATGGTCGCTACGTCGCTCTCCGTGTGCTCGACTCCGACTCGAAGCCGGAAGTACTTCGATGTGTAGCAGGAGAGCCAGATACCGACGCGACGAGTATCCATGCCGCGATTGGCTAGCTCCTCGACCGTATCGTAGCGTACGCCGACGTAGTAGTTCCGCGAAAGCTGTTGCTGGGCCCAGACGAAGCCACCGCGAGCGCGATCGAGATCCGGGGAGTCCGAATCGTTCACGATGAACTCTCCGCCAAACAGGAAGGATCGGTACTGCCCCCCTGTGAGAGGTTTCCACTGATAGGTGAAGTCTCCGCCGTACAGGGTTCGATCCGAGTCACCGCCGCGCGCGGAGACTCCGAGCTCCAGGACGTGCTCTTCAGCGTGCTCCCGGAACCAGGCCAGGTGTCCGAGCGGAGCGTAGTCGGAAGCCACGGCATCGGGATCGACCCCGATCCCACCACCGGACAGGACTTGCAGGGTCAGAACCACGCTGTCGTTCTCGGTCGGCGTCGGGAGCTGAACCGCACCGGAGATACCCTCTCTCAAATAGCCGTCACGCCCAAGGAACATCTGAACTGCAAGCGGGCGCGTCGCCCAGGGAAGGTTGTGTGTGTGCAGCTTGTTGACTTGCCCAAATTCCGCGCGGAACCGTCCAACTTTCACCCGCACTCCGCTCGTGTCCGATTCGATCAGGGGGAGTCGCTTCAGGACGACATAGCCCTCTTCGATCGTCAGCTCATAGCTACCGGAGACTTCCGACTCGATCGCCGCGATCACGACCCCCTCGGCCCAGGGATCGATCACACTTCGAAAGTCCAGCTCCACATCCCGAAGCCGAAACGAGTCATCGATCGAATCTCCATCCTCGTTGAGGACCTTCCGATCATCCGTCCGCGAGAGAAAGGTCCCGACGACCGAGATCTGCGGATTGAATACGCTGGGAGCGCTCATCCCGACCTCGCCCGAGTTCGCGGCGTCGATGCGCTCATGCAGCAGCTCGATCTCGAACTGCAGGTCCTCGATGTCGTCCTTGTAGAGCTCCTCCAAGAATTCGAGGCGCGCCTCCAAGTCACCGACAGTCTCTTCATCATCCCCGTCGGCCTGAACAGGTATCGAGGTCGCGAGGAGCCCGAGCAGCACGGGACCCAGATGTCGGGGATCGGTCATATTGGAGGGGAGGGAGGGCGCTCGCTACAGCCGCGCACGGGGGCCGTGTGAATAGGACACGGTGCGGGGCAATCAGAGGCAAGTGGAGTCGGGGGAGGCTCCAATCAACTTCGAGGTGAGGCTACTGAACTGCATGGCTTGGGTGTTGGTCAATACTCGCAAGCCGTTCCTCTGGCAGGAGATACCCTGGTTTTTTACCTAGCTCGCATTATTCATGAGCCGCGAGAGGAAACGCCTCGATTCGGTTCCTACTGGTGTTTTGCGGGCGCTGGCCCCACAGTCGAGCTTGTAAGCTCGTCGAGGAAGCCAGTGTTCGC
>Ga0316209_1000198_pt1 | contig 122367 bp, 98 predicted proteins | sample 6monopyrite_MG_FD_204945 | JGI IMG/M metagenome (GOLD analysis project Ga0316209, IMG submission 204945) | Microbial mat bacterial communities from mineral coupon in-situ incubated in ocean water Damariscotta River, Maine, United States -... | ecosystem: Environmental > Aquatic > Marine >... | reverse complement strand
TCGCAGGCGTCGCGCAACGGCGGAGACGGTCGCTTCACGCAGCCAACCGACTGCGAATGCCTCGAACGCGGAAGTGTTGCGGGAACCGGGCTCTCCCCACGGAACGACGACCTGGTGAACGCCGTGCCCCCCACGCTTCGCGGGGCACACGGCCGCGCGCCTCGAACGCGTCGTCGTCCCAAGGGGCGGACTGAACACTTGCGTCATCGGTCTCTCCGTCTCCCGGCTGTGGCCGGGCTGGGGAGCGACTGAATTGCGGCGGGGGATTCAGGGGTTGTTCACGCCATCTTTTCGGGACGGGGAACAAGTGCTGCGAAGCCGTCGGAAGCGCTTGAGAGCTTCCCCATGAAGAGCATCATGATCCACCACACGAGGGAGTAGGCGAGCAGGGCGAGCGGGATCGGACGAATTGCGGCCGGTAACGAGCCGTCGCTGCGCGCCGACTCCGATTGGCCGCCAGTGCGCCCGAGCTTCACCCCTGCGCCGGCCTGGAGTCGTCCGCCCCGTCTTCGCCTTTGCCGCCGAGCCAACCGAGCTTGCGGAACAGAACCAAGAGCCCCGCGCCCATCGAGAGGCAGGCGCCCCAGAAGATCAGGTAGCCGTAGGGCAACGAGAGTTCCGGCATGTTGCCCGGCTTCGACGTGTCGAAGTTCATCCCGTAGATGCCGGCCACGAAGGTCAGCGGGATGAAGATGGTCGAGATGACGGTCAGCACGCGCATCGTCTCGTTGGTCCGCTGGCCGACGCTCGACAGGTAGACGTCGACGAAGCTGCCGGCGATCTCGCGGTAGGTCTCGACGATGTCGGTGACTTGCGAGACGTGGTCGGTCGCGTCGCGCAGGAAGTGACTGACACTGTCGGGGAAGGACTCGTCGCGGATCAGCTGCGAGAGCGTCTCGCGCAGCGGCCAGACCGCGCGACGGAAGGTCAGGAGCTCGCGCTTCATGTGATAGATGCGCTCGAGCACTTCCTTGCTGGGGCGCTGCACGACGAGCTGTTCGAGTTCCTCGAGCGTCTCCCCCAGCGACTCGAGCACTGGGAAGTAACCGTCGACGATCGCGTCGATCACCATCACGGCCAGGTAGTACGCATCGCCGCTGCGGATGCGCTTGCCTTGACGATGGATGCGGTCGCGCAACGGACCGAGGCAGTCACCTTCACGCTCCTGGAAGGTCACCACCATCCCGTCGATCAAGAACAGCGAGACCTGTTCCAGCTGCACGTCGCGTCCCGACATCGACGCCATGCGCAGCACGATGAACCAGTCTTCACCATAGAGCTCGGCCTTCGGCCGCTGCCCGGTGTTCACGACGTCCGCGATGGCGAGCGCGTGCAGGTCGTTCTGCTCGCCGAAGGCACCGATCAGCGTGCCGTCCCCGAGCCCCTGCATGTCGACCCAGCGCAAGCGCCCGGCGACGCGCTCGAGGTCGGGGAGTGCCGCGGCGTCGAGTTCGCTGTCGTCCAGCTCCGTCTCGTTCCACGTCATGACCCGCAGCTTGGGCGGGACGATCGTCGTCGGGGTCCACATCTGGCCCGGCGAGGCGCCGACCGCAGGTCTCCGACGATGGATGAAGTTCATTTTCATGCCCCCGCGAGGATAAGGGCCCGATGCGTCCGACGAAAACTCAATCGCGCCGACGGTAGATCATGAAGGTCAGATCGTCCGGCTTGCTGGGCGCCCCCGATGCCGGATCGACCATGCGCTTCCGCGCGAGGTCCGCCAGTCGCTGCGCCGCGACCTCAGGATCGCCCTTGCGGACCAGCTCGATGACTTCTTCGCCGCGCAGGTTGTCGAACAGGCCGTCGCTGGCCAGCACCAGCGTGTCGCGAGCCGCAACGACGACTTCGGGGCCGATCTCGACCCGCATGCCGTCCATCCCGATGTGGTTCGAGATCAGGTGGCGCTCGTCGTGATGCAGCGCTTCGTCTTCGTCGAGCAGACCCGCTTCCACTGCGTAGCTGGTCGGCGAGTGCGCCATGGTCTGCGCCTTGATCAGCCCGCGCTGCCCGATGTGCAGCACCGCGGAGTCCCCCACGTGTGCGGTGCGCGCCTTGCCGTGGCGGACGACGACGGCGGCGAGCGTCGCGCCGGCGCCGAGCGCGAGCGCCAGCACGGCGCGGTTCGCCTCTTCGATGCCGTCGATCAGCGTGTGCCGAGGCGGTTCCTGTTCTCCAGCCGAGCCCAGACGCGCAGCGACCGCTTCGATCGCCGCGCGACTCGCGCGTTCACCGGCGTTGTGTCCCCCCATTCCGTCGCAGACGAGGAGCAACACGCCGCCTTCGACGGGCAGCACCGCGGCAGCGTCTTCGTTCAGTTGCTTGTTGGGACCCTTGCACGAGTAGATCGTGACGTCGCCGCCGTCCACGCGCAGGCGCGCGAGTTGTGCGTCGTTCGCCTCGAAGATCGTCCAGCCGGTCATCAGAGAATCGCTTTCGATTGCAGGCGTTCGAAGGCTTGGAGCATCAGCGCGATGTTCGCGAAGCGCTTCTCTTCGCGTACTTGGAGCGACTTGCGCACGAATCGAATCAGCGAGGGGTGCCAGTGTGCTTCGACGCGTTCGAGTCCGGGCGCGGGCCAGTCGTAGGGCCACTCCGGCAAGCGACCGGACATCAGGCGCCAGATCACGAGACCGGCCGAGAAGACGTCCGAGCGCAGACCGGGCTTCCCCATCGCTTGTTCGGGGGCGGCGTAGCCGACCGTGCCCGACCCTGAAGCCGCGATCGTGCGCGTGACGACGCGCGCCAGGCCGAAGTCGGCGACGCGCAGGCGGTTCTGCGGGAAGATCAGCAGGTTCTCGGGCTTGATGTCGAGGTGCGCGATGCGGCGGCGGTGCGCGACACTGAGTCCTTGCAGCAGCTGGTGCATGTACGACAGCGCGGTCTGTCGGGAGAGCCGACGCTGCAGGCGGTCCGCGAGGCTCTCGATGCCGAGGGGCGTGACGATCACGAAGCGCCCGTCGATCGTCCCCGCCGTCTTGATCGGGAGGATGTTCGGGTGGTCGAGCTGCGCTACCAAGCGGACCTCCCGGCGGAAGGTCTCGAGGATGCTCTTGTCCGCCATGTTGAGGTGCGGAACCTTGATCGCGACGCGGATGCCCTCGACTGTGTCGTAGGCGCGATAGACGTCCGCGAAGCCGCCCGAGGCGATGCGGTTCTCCACGCGGTACTGCCCCAGGCGTTGGCGACTGCGAAGCTTCATGTGGCGTGAGCTTACTCCACTTTCGCGCCGGCGCGATGCACCGAGGGTCCGAGTCCGCACGCTTCTCCGACCGGTGAGCGGCGATCCTCCAGCGCCTCACCGGTGCACTCCGGCCACGCGGCCGCGGCCCGCTGGAAATCGTTTTGCACACAGTTGCGCTTCGATCCGCCAGGGCCCCTGATACGTGCTGCGTCCCTGCGGAGATCCTACGGCTCCGCCCCACACCGCCGGCGCAGCTCCTAGCCCGGAGTATTCATGAACACGCACCCCAAACTGCGCAGCCGGCCGGCTTCGCCGGCCTCTCGGCCCCTGACGGCACTTTGAGGAATCCGGCTTCTTCGACGACCCGTTCAGGGTCGCCTTCATCGCCAGATCCCTCCAAGCACCGACAGGAACCAATCTGCTGTGTTTGGAGCACGTGTTCATGAATACTCCGGGCTAGCCATGCCCAGCCTGATAATCCGCTCCGTCAAGAACTTCCGCCGGCGCATCTCCGCGCTCGGCCTCATCCTCGTCCTCGCCCTCTGCCTCGGCGGCCTCACGCCGGCTCAGACCCGCACGGATTCGCTGACGCGCGCGGAAGTCGAGACGCTGATCCAAACGGCAACCGCCAGCACCGAGCTCGCCGAGCCCGATCGCGAGGCCTTGCTGTCGACGTACAGCCAGGCGATGTCGGCGCTCGAGAGCCGCAACAAGTGGGAGACGGAACTGCGCAAGCTGCAGGACGAGCGCAGCACGGCGCCGCAGACGCTGGCGCGCCTCGATGTCGAGCTGAAGCGCCCCTCGCCGTCCACCGAGCTGCCGCTCGAGTGGTCCGCCCCGCTCGAGGATGTCGAGAGCGCGCTCGACGTCGCCCAGTCGGAACTCACGGCACTGCGCGCCGAGTCCGAGACCCTGCTGGCCGAGCGACAGAAGCGCGCCGCCCGACGCGCGATGTTGCCGACGCGCATCGCCGAGCTGCGCGCCGCGCTGCAAGAGCTCGAAGTCCAACTCGCTTCGCCCCTGCCGCAGGATGCTTCGGAACCCATCAAGGCGGAACGCGTGCTCCGTCGCGCGCGCGCGGCAGCAGCGCAGGCCGAGCTGTCCGCGTCCGAAGAAGAGCTGCGCAGTCACGAGACGCTCTCGAACGTGCTCGCGACGCGCCAGCGCTTCCAAGAGAAGCGACTCGCCGAGACCGAAGCTCAAGTCGACGCCTGGTCCGAGGAGGCGAGTCGTCGACGGCAACGCGAGACGCGCTTGGCTCAAGAGGAGGCCGCAGCTGTCGCCCGACTCGTGAGCACCTTCTCACCCGAGATCCGCGATGAAGCCCAACGCAACGCGGACCTCGCGGCGCGTCTGAGCGAGGTCGCCTTTCGCATGGAGGGGATCGGGCGAGATCACTCCCAGACCTCCAAGCTGCTCGGCGAGGTCAAGAAGTCGATGGACTCCGCGATCCGCCGCGACGAAGCCGCCGGTCTCTCCGACGTGATCGGTTCGTTGCTGCGCCGCCAGAAGACTCAGCTGCCCAACGCGGGCGAGTTCGAAGTGCGCGCGAGCTCCCGGCGCGACGAACGCGAAGCCGCGAACCTCGAGACGATCCAGTACGAGGAGGAACTCAAAGACCTGGCGGACATCGACGCCTTGATCGCTGCGCACTTGGCGTCGCTGCCCGAGAGCACGACCTCGCCGGAGACCCTGAAGTCCGAGCTCAACGTGATCTTCAAGGACCGTCGCCGGTACCTCGAGGAGGCGAGCAAGAACTGCTACAACCTCGGCGTCGAGCTCGAGACGCTCGAATTGCACGAGCTGTCGCTGGTCAACGCGATCGAGGACTTCTCGCTGTTCATCAACGAACGGATTCTCTGGATCCGCTCGAGCCCGCCGCTCTGGCGGACGAACTTCCGCAATGCACCGGATGCGGTGGCTTGGCTGGTCAGCCCGGACAACTGGCTCGCAGCGACCTCCGCCATCAGGTACGACATCAGCGAGTCTCCGATGTTGTACGTCGCGCTCGTCCTGATCGGCGGAGCCCTGTTGCTCACGCGTCGACGCGCTCGGCGGGTGATCATCGAGAGCGGTGAGATCGCGCACCGTCGCAGCTGCTTCAGCATGACGCCCACCTGGAAGGCCACCAGCGCGACGACGGCGCTGACGCTCGGCTACCCGCTGCTCGTCTACTTCCTCGGCGTGCGACTCGGCGCGTCGCTGGACGGCGTGGAGTTCGCCCGCCCGCTCGGCCACGCGCTCGAGTTAGTCGCCTTGGTCCTCCTGATCACGGAAGTCGTGCGCACGACAACCCTGCACGAAGGCCTCGGCGAAGCACACTTCGGCTGGCCCGAGAACCTCGGCAAGCGCCTGCGACAGCCGCTGCTGGTGCTGCCCCTCGCCGCGATCCCCTTGCTGGGCATCGCGATCTTGCTCGAACAACAGAGCAACGACACGTGGAAGGACAGCCTGGGTCGCGTCTGCCTGATCGCGGCACTCGTCTTGTTGTCGGTCTTCCTGTTCCTCCAGACGCGCGCCTACCGTCGCCACGATGCGGACACGCCGTGGGAACAGCGCATCTGGACCTTGGCGAAGTTCGCCAGCGTCTTCCTGCCCGGCGCGCTGATCGTGCTCGCGCTCGGCGGACACTACTTCACCGCGATCCAGCTGGTCAGTCGCCTGTGCTTCACGGCCGTGCTCGCCATCGCTGTCGCGTTGATCTACGCGGTCGCGAACCGCGGGCTGCTCGTGACGAAGCGACGGCTCGCGATTGAGCAAGCGCGGCGCGTGCGCGCCGCACGTGCGGCGGAGAGTTCGGCCGATCCGGGCACGCTCAGCGAGCCGAGCAAGGAAGAGCTCGCCGTCATCGACTTAGCGGTCGTCGGAGCCCAGTCGAGGCAGATGCTCAGCGCCTTCGCGTTCGTTGCGGTCCTCGGCGGTGCTTGGTGGATCTGGGCGGACGTGCTTCCCGCGCTGCAGATGTTCGAAGGCATCCCGCTGTGGCACTACACCGACAGCAGCGGCTTGAACGAAGTCCCGGTCACCTTGGGCGGCCTCTTCGCCTCGCTCGCAATTCTCGGCGCGATGATCCTCGCGAACCGCAACCTGCCCGGCGTGCTCGAAGTCAGCGTGCTCCAGCGCCTCAACATGGGTCCCGGCGAACGCTACGCCGTCAAAGCGATCCTGCGCTACATCTTCGGCCTGATCGGCATCATCTGGGCGTTCGGTGTTCTGGGCATCGGCTGGGAGAAGGTGCAGTGGTTGGCGGCCGCGGTGTCCGTCGGTCTCGGCTTCGGCTTGCAGGAGATCTTCGCCAACTTCGTGTCGGGCTTGATCATCCTCGGCGAGCGCCCGGTACGCGTCGGCGACTGGGTCACGGCCGGCGATGTGACGGGCAAGGTCACGCGCATCCACATGCGCTCGACCACCCTGCTCGATCGCGACAACCGCGAGTGGTTGATCCCGAACAAGGAGATCATCACCTCGCGACTCAGCAACTGGACGCTCAACGACCAGCTGACACGCGTGAAAGTCTACGTCGGCGTTGCCTACGGCTCGGACACCGACAAGGCCACCGAGATCCTGATCGACGTCGCGAGGCAGTCGACGAACGTCGTGCAGAGCCCGACACCGTCTGTCGTGTTCAAGTCGTTCGGGGACAACTCACTGAATCTCGAGCTGCGTTTCTACATCCAAGGCCGCGACCTCTACCCGATGATCTTGCACCCGATCAACACCGAGGTGCACAAGCGCTTCGCCGCCGCCGGCATCGAGATTGCCTTCCCCCAGCGCGATTTGCACATCCGCTCCGCCGAAGGCTTGCGCGGCTTGCTCAGCGAGCTGGACGAGCAGCGCTCGCCGAAGTGAATCCCCCACCCCTTAGATCGAAAAACTGAACCTGGCACGGTACTTCACTCTAAGCGAGTTCGTCGGTCGCGACGTGGTACTGCGGGTCTTCGATCACGTTGACCTCGACCATGCTGCCGGCCTTGCGCAGGAGCCGGCGGCACTCGGGTGAGAGATGCCGGAGGTGGATCTCCTTGCCGAGCGCGAGGTAGCGCTCGGCAAGGGTGTCGATCGCCTCGATCGCCGAGTGGTCCGAGACGCGCGCGTGTTGGAAGTCGATGATCACTTCGTCGGGATCGTCCTGCGGGTGGAACAGGTCCGCGAAGCCCTTCGACGAGCCGAAGAAGAGCGGGCCACGCAGCATGTAGATCCGCGCTCCGCCGATGTCGGTGTGGCTGACCACGTGGATCACCTTGGCGTGCTTCCAGGCGAAGACGAGCGCCGAGACGATCACGCCGACGAAGACCGCCATGGCCAGGTCGGTCGCCACGGTGACGCCGGAGACCAACACGATGATGAAGGCGTCCGAGACCGGGACCTTGGTGATCACGCGAAAGCTCGACCACTCGAAGGTGCCGAGCACGACCATGAACATCACGCCGACCAAGGCGGCGACGGGCACCACCTCGATCAGCGGCGACGCAAACAGCACGAAGGCCAGCAGCGCGAGCGCCGCCGTGATGCCCGACAAGCGCCCACGACCACCCGAGTTGATGTTGATCATGCTCTGACCAATCATCGCGCAGCCGCCCATCGCGCCGAAGAAGCCGCAAGTGATGTTGGCCGCGCCTTGGGCGACACACTCCTTGTTGCCGCGACCACGCGTCTCGGTGATCTCATCGATCAGCGTCAGCGTCAGCAGCGACTCGATCAAGCCGACCGCCGCGAGCACCACGGCGTAAGGGAGGACGATCTTCAGCGTCGTCAGGTTGTGCGGCACATCGGGAATGGAGAACTGCGGGAAGCCACCGGCCAGCGACGCCGTGGGGTCATTGGACATCGTGCGCAAGAAGTCGACGACGCTGGGCGTGTCGAGCTTGAACAGGATCGCCACGCCGGTGATCCCGACGATCGCCACGAGCGATGCGGGCACGGCGCGCGTCAGCTTCGGCAGGAACTGGATGATCGCCATCGTGGCGAAGACGAGACCCAGCATGACGTACATCTGCCGGCCCTCCATCCACTGCATCTCACCGTTCGGACCGGTTGTCTTGAACTGGTCCAGCTGCGCCAAGAAGATCACGATCGCGAGACCGTTCACGAAGCCCAGCATGACCGGGTGCGGCACCATCCGGATGAACTTGCCGAGGTGCAGCACGCCCGCGAGTAGCTGGATCAGGCCCATCAGCGCGATGGCCGCGTACATGTACTCGATGCCGTGTTCGGAGACGAGCGCGACGAGCACCACCGCGATCGCGCCGGTCGCTCCCGAGATCATTCCCGGCCGTCCGCCGAAGACGGCCGTGATCAGTCCGACGAGGAACGCTGCGTGAAGACCGACGATCGGGTCGACGCCCGCCACGAACGCGAAGGCGACGGCTTCGGGAACCAGCGCCAGAGCGACGGTGAGTCCCGAGAGCAAGTCACTGCGCAGGTTGAAGCGGGCTTTGGTGAAGAGGTCGAACACGTTGGCTGGGGCCCTAGGCAGAGGAAAAGGGCCGAGCAGGGTAGCGGCGCCCCGTTCAGAGGGTGGCAGCCAAGTGGGATCATTTCGCCTCGGACACGATCCCGCGTGAACCGGCTGCTCGGCGGGGCCCGGCTCTCGTGTTCGGAACAGCCGCGGCCTTCGCACCGGGCGCGGAGAGACTCGAGCTCTGAGCGACGTCGCCCCCGCCGTCAGCGGAACTCAGCGTTCGTGACGACGCAGCGGAAGAACTCGCCGTCCGCGTCGAAGAACGGCGTGCCGTAGTACCAACCGACGCGCAGCTCGGTCGGAATCGTGTGCGCACCGAATCGACGTTCCGCTTGCGCGACGCAGCCGAAGCTCTCGGCACGGAACGGCGTCCGCACGCCGTCCGGCGTCCCCCAGCGCAGCATCCCGGCGGAGACCAGGCGGCCCTCACCATCGACGTCGAAGACGACGCGCGAGACGACGTCCCCCACGCGCACGTGCGCGGCGAATCTCATGCCGTCAAGCTCTTCGAAGCGCTCGGCCGCATCGAGCAAGGCGCCGGGCAGCCAGACGCACTCGATCGCGGCGCGACCGGCTGACGAGCGCGAGATGTCCGACCCGCCCGCCTTCACCAGCGGCAAGAGTCCGAACAACTTCCAGCGCACGAGCCCCGCTCCATCCACCCAGCGATCCGAACCGGACACGCGCAACCCGCGCGTGCGGATCGATGCACGCCAGACGAAGCCGCGACCGGCGCGGATCACCTGGGTTGCTTCGAAGCGGTCCCAGCGCGTGCCGAGCCGGATCTCGCCGTGCATCTCGAGTCGCACGGCGGACGCGCGCGGTTCACCGAGCGTCAAGGCGCGCTCGAAGTAGCGCTGCGCCGGAGCGGGCAAGCGCTCGAGTTCGCGCCGTTCGACGGCCGCAGCGGGCGCCGCCGAGCGCCACAGTTCCTCGAGTTGTTCGTCGTCGCGCATGACGGCATTGCATCGCAGCACTGTGCGCCGTCACTCGCAATACGGGCTAGTCCGGAAAGGCGAGCCGCCACTCGCCCCAGCGCTCGATGTACTCGTTCACGCGCAGCTTGCGCCGCGTGTTCGCGCTCGACATGTAGCGGATCTTGCCGAACACCTCGCGCTCCGGCCCCCAGGCGCGGTCGAAGCGACCGAGCGTCCAGAAGATGCCGCTGTAGGAGTTCGGGTCGCGTCCGTCGAGCGCGTACTTGTTGTTCAGCTCGATCATGATCTCGAGCGCCGCGCGCGGACTCTCGGACCAGTGCAGGATCTTCTTGCCCCACAGCATGCGCAGGTAGTTGTGCACGCGCCCCTCGACGCGCAGCTGATTCTGCGCTGCGTTCCACAGGTCGTCGTGCGTCGCGGCGCGCTCGAACTGCTCGAGAGTGTAGAGGTGCGGACGCTTGTCGGGCGCGTGTTCGGCGAGCGAGCGCTGTGCCCAGTCGGGCAGCGACTCGAGCTGGTCGTAGTCCGGACGCTTCGCGCAGAACTGGAAGCCCAGCTCGCGCCAGGTGATCAGCTGGTCAAGGAAGGCCTCGGCCGCGGCGCTCGCGCCCCACCAGCCCTCGCGCTTGCCGGACTTCGTGTCGGCGAGCCACGACGGGTCCCAGCCTTCCGCAGCGACCAGCTCGTGGAAGATCTGGTGCGCCGAAATCTGTCCGAAGTGCAGGTACGGCGACAACCCGCTCGACCCGTCCGCTTCCGGTTGGTTGCGATCTTGGCCGTAGCGCGCGCTGCGTTCGCCGAGGAAGTCGCGCAAACAACGCGTCGCGGCGCGCGAGCCGCCGCGGAAGGGCGACGGCGGAACGCTGTGATCGACCGGCAGCTCCATCAAGCCGCCCTCGCGCCCTTCGGCGTCGAGGAGCTCCGCGTCAGCCCGCGGCCAGCGCTGCTCGAAGCTCTCGGGCAAGCGGTCCAGCGGCTGCAAAGCGGAACGCAGCGGCTCGCGTCGCGGAGCCTGCGTCAAGAAAGGTCGCAGCTCGCGCTGCAAGAAGCGCCGGAAGTCGTAGGCGCGCGCAAACTCGCGATCGGTGCCGTGCAGCGGATAGATGCCGTTCGAGTCGACCGCTTCGAGAGGGACGTCGATGCGACGCGCCGCCGTCTGCGCCATGCGCGGCAGGAAGAAGGCCGGGTAGTCGTCGGTGACGACGACGCAAGCGTGGCGCGCGAGTTCCTCGATCGCGCCCGAACCGGCACCCTCGGTGGGTTCGACGTACGGGTGGTAGAGCACACCGGTGCCCTCGAACGCCCTTGCGTTGTCCGCCATGCCGTCGAGCACGAAGCGGTGCAAGCGCTCGTTCGCCCATCGGTAACCGGCGCGCAGCCCTTCGAAGACGACCAGCGGCTTGTCCAGCTCACGAGCCAACTCGATGGCGCGATCGAGCGAGTAGTTCCACGCAGCCCGCCGGTTCGCCGTCATCCAGTAGACGACGTAGTCACCCTGCGCGCGCAGCGGCGCGTCGTTCAAGCAACGGATGCGATCCGCGGGAACACGTTGAGCGGCGGCCATGCGATCAGCAGTGGTTGCGCAGCATCAGCTCGCGAGGATGCGGATCGAAGTAGACCTGGCCTGCGAGGTAGTCCACTTGGTGTCGGCGGATGTTGTAGCGCAGCAAGGTGAGCGGCACGACGAGCGGCAACATACCGAGCCGGTAGTCCTCGAGCGCCGCCAGGATCTCGCGCTTCTCGACGCTGTCGAGCACGGTCTTCAAGTAACCCATCGCGTGTTGCAACACATTGACGTGCGCTTTGACGGTTGCCTTCGTCGCCAGCGCGCGTTGGAACTCGAGCTCGTACTCCTTGAAGAGCACCTCGTCGGCGATCGACCCCGCGCTTCCGACCAGCTTGCCCATGCGGTTGTAGGCGGGCTCGTCGTGTGCGCGAATCAACAACTTGTGCGCCGTGTGAAACTCGATCAGGCTGCGGCGCGAGAGACCGCGCGAGACCAACACGCGCCAGCGGTTGCGACTGAAGACGCGCTCGATGAAGTTCTCGCGCAAGCGCGGATCGTTGAGCCGCCCGTCTTCTTCGATCGGCAACGCCGGCCAGTCTTCGAGCAAGCGCTTGGCGAACACCCCGCTCTCATCCTTCCGCGACGGCATCTCGCCGCGGTAGACCTTGATGCGCTCGAGGCCGCAAGACGGTGAACTCTTCTTCAGCACGTAGCCGTCGAGATCGAGCTTCTGCAGCTCGGCGACCTTCGCGCTCGAGAAGGTCGCCATGGACTCGGTGAAGTCTTCCCCGGTCGACGGCGCGACGAGGTGCAGACCGTCCTCCTCCTCGACCAACCGAATCGTCGGCCTGGGCGTACCCATTCCGATCTCGACCTCGGGGCAGACCGGGACCCACTCGAACCACTGGCCGAGCACGTCGGTCACGAAGCGGTCACGCGCGTGCCCGCCGTCGAAGCGCACGTTCTCGCCGAGCAGGCACGTCGAGACGCCGATTCGCAGCGGCATCGATTCCGAGTGCCAATTCTTCCAGCAGCCCAGCTCCACGCTCGCGTCGGTCGTCATCGCGACCAGCATCGCGCGGCTCTGGACCCTGGACGCGCTAGATCCCGAATTCTTCGGGCAAGTCCCTACTCAGCCCGGCGTCGCTGAAAGGCCGCCGCTTGCAGCAGCGGGGCAGAGTGACGCGCGACGCGGCGGACCGGTCGGCTCGCCAGGACGAAGCCGGGTACAGCGCTCTGTTCGCGGTAACGACGGCGCACTGCGGGAGCGAGGCTCCAGAAGGCGTCGATGCGGCCACGACAGCGCTCGGTACCGCAGAAGCACAGCGGCAAGCTCGGCTCGAAGACCAGACAGGTCGAGTAGTCGAAGCTCAGCTCCTCGCCGGACATGATCGGACGCAGCGCGAAGAGCTCCAGGCCCGGAGGAGTCGAGACGAGCCGGCAGTTGGGCGCGCAGGAGTGGTTCACGTAGTCGTCCATGCCGCCGGAAGGACCGAGGAAACGGTCCGCATCGACCTGGATCGCGTGCGTGAAGTCGGCAACGGACTGCGCCTGCAGCAGGGTGCCTTCGAAACGTAGAACCCGCTCGCCTGAACCGAAGTTCCGCGCGGCGAAGACGCCCAGCCCTTTCGGGCCCGTGTCCCGGAGGGTCAAGTCCTCCGACGCACTCTTGTTCATCTCACTGGGTCGCCGAGTTCTTCAGGGTCCAACTGCTGACCTTGGGAAACACCTCCCGGCCGATGGTCGACCAGGTTCGCTCGCTCGCCGACCGGGCGGAAGAGTGCATCGACCTGATGTCCGGGCTCACCCTCGAACACGGCATCTACATCGCCGCCGGAATGGTTCCGATCCGCGATCCGGAAAAGCCCGACCGCATCTACAACGGCTGTCACTTCTTCGCGCCCGGCAGTCGCTACGAGACGCAGGGCAAGATGCACATGACGCGCTTCGAGAAGGAAGTCTGGAAGGTCTCGCCGAGCGAGCCGTTGAGAGTCTCTCGTGACGGAGTTCGGGCGCGTCGCGATCGCAATCTGCTACGACGCGGAGTTCCCGGAAGTCGCGTGTGCTGCCGATGGTCCCCGCTGTGTCGCTGAACTACGGCCAAGCATTGATCTTGACGCCCAGCGACTTCCCCTTCGCGCGCGACGGCATCCTCGCCGACGGCGTGCCGAACCAAGAGTCGATGGTCATGGGCGAGCTGAACTTGCGCGTGCTGCGTTCCAGCGGCAAGTCCAGTTCCGTCGCTCCATTGAAGGACGGCATGAAGACGACTTTACCGGCATCCGCGAGCTCGCGCGTCTGATCTACCCCGACATCGCGCCCTTATCCGACGAGCAGCTCAAGAATCACTTGGACGTCTTCCCGCAGGGACAGCTCGTCGCCGTCGACAAGGTCACCGGGCTCATCGTCGGCAGGTACTCGGGCCTGATCATCGATTAGGATCACTGCGGAGCCACGCAAGACTGGTCGAGCTTCACCGGTGCCGCCACCTACGCGAATCACAACCGATCAGCGGAGCGACCTTGTTCGCGGCGAACGTGATGGTGCTCCCGACTTCCAAGGCCACGGCATCGGCAAGCGGCTCGACCAACGCGGACGCTCGTGAATCATGACCAGTCCGCTCGCGATGGCACTCAGCCTCGCGCCGCTGCAGTTCGTCAACTTCGGGGCTTCGGGCCCGCTGCTCGACGATCACGGTGTTGCGGAAGCTCGCGTCAGGCGGTTCTTCCTCGCGCCGGCGGCCGTGGCCGTGGCGCTCGGCGTCCTGCTCGGCGGCGGGCTGTCGCTCGCCGCACTGCCGCTGCTCGCCGGTCTGCGATGTTGTTCGGCAATGCCGGCATACCCGACCGTGCGCTACCGGCTGTTCGGCGCGGACAACGAACTGATCTACGACCACACGATCCGCACCGGATACCTCGTGCCGCAGGAAGCCTCCTTCATCGGAGTCGATCGCGGCCGTCTCGCGATCGAAGGCGCGGCGCGCGTCAACATCAACGAGCTGGTGGTGTCGCTGTGGAAGGACTTGAACGCGGCGTCCTGAGAGCAGCACGCCGCGGGGTCACGCCGGCCGTCGCGCGCTGAACTTCGCGCTCCAGACCTTGCCGGCGCTGCTCAGCAGGGCCGCGTGTAGGTCTTCGATCGGAAACGTGTTCGGCTCGTCGTCGTCGGAGTCGTCGAGCGACGAGACGCCGATCAGCTGATCGCGCTCGTAGACCAGACGCTCGGTCACTTCGACGTCGGTCAAGCCCGCGTCGGCGAGTCCTGCGAGGTAGTCGGCTTCCGAAACGGCTCCCCCGATGCACGCCGAGTGCGTCTTGCCGTGCGTGCGCAGGATCTCGGGCAAGTCGTGCGCGACGATGTCGGAGATCGAGACGTGCCCGCCCGGCTTCAGCACGCGCGCCAGCTCGCGGAAGACCGCGGGCTTGTCGGGCGAGAGGTTGATCACGCAATTCGAGATCACCCAGTCGACGCTGCCGTCTTCGAGCGGCAGCGACTCGATCACGCCCTTGCGCAGCTCGACGTTCGTCACTCCCGCGCGTTCCACGTTGCGACGCGCTTCGTCGAGCATCGCGTCGGTCATGTCGATCCCGATCACCTTGCCCGTCGGTCCGACGAGTCGAGAAGCGATCAAGAGGTCGAGTCCGGCACCGGAGCCGAGGTCGACGACGGTCTGTCCGGGCTCGACTTCCGAGAAAGCGAGCGGATTGCCGCAACCGAACGAGCTGCCGAGTGCTTCGGCCGGCAAGCCGGCGGCGTCTCGCTCGTGGTCGACCAGCTTCGCCGCGTTTCCGGCCGGCTTCGCCGACTTGGAACCACAGCATCCGCCTGACTGCTGTTCGGCAGTCATAGCGCGCTGCAGCGCCTCTTCGTAGGACTTGGAGACGGTCTCGCGCGGGTCGGATTTCGATGGCTCGATCATGCAGTTCACCTCTCACCGCGAGTGTTCGCGCTCTGCGGAGCGACGTCAAGCGGGTCGAATTGCGTACTGCTGTGTTCCCGCCCCGAACGTACGCACCCTCTCCGCCGCACCTGCGCAGCCCGGCACCCCCCGAGATCGCCGCAGTCCGCTACGCTCGGAAATCGAGACTCACTGACTCGAGTCCTCGAGCCACAACGCGCCCGCCGGAACGCGGGACCAAGGAGGATCGCATGCGTTGCGCACCGCTTCATCAGTCGATGATCTGCACTGGTCTGTTGATCGGTGCCGCACCGGTCTTCGCCGACGACTTCTACGTCGACGCCTGGAACGGTCAGCCGTCGAACGGCGGCACGAGCCCGGCGGATGCCTGGCACTCGATCACACACGCGCTCGCGACGGTGCCCGACCCCGCACCCCAGGAAGTGCACACGATTCACCTCGCGCCGGCGATCTACTCCGCCGGCAGCGGCGAGGTCTTTCCGCTCGTGATGCGACCGCGCGTGCAAGTCGTCGGAGCCGGCGGACCGGTGGGCGTCTTGATCCAAGGCAGCTGGAGCGGACCGCTGGTGTTGTTCCAGTCCCTCGCGAGCGGTGCCGGCGAGTCCTTCGACCAGCAGAGCTTGCTCGCGCGCGTCACTTTGCATCAAGGCGGCACGGGTGTCGCTCTCGTGACCGACTGGGGGATGCTCGCGCCGCGTCTCGAAGACGTCATGGTCTGGCAAGCGCTGGGCCCGGGAGTCTCGATCCAAGGCGGAGCGTTCGGCGCCGCGGGACCGTTCGCGCCGATCTTCGACCACGTGGAAGTCTGGGACAACACGGTGGCGCTCTCCGTCACGATGTCCGGCGAGGGCGGCGAGAGCAGCGTCAAGCTGATCGACTGCGTGTTGCGCGACGGACCGGGTCACGGCATCGAGTTGATCAACGTCTCGGCGGGCGGAACGCTGACGCTGGATGCGCTGCGCACGACGGTCAAGAACCGCTCGGAGGACGCGCTGCACGTGCGCTACACGAACGGCGCCCACGTCTCCACGAAGCTGCTCTACTGCGCGCTGCTGAAGACGGCTGGTGACGGGATCGAAGTCGAAGCCGACGCCGGACTCGGCGGTGTCGCGACGACGCGACTCGATCACTGCACGGTCACGCAGCACACCGGACGCGGACTGGCGATCTCGACCGCCGGTGGCGCCTCCGTCGCACACCCGACCGAACTGGACTCCACGATACTGTGGGGCAACGGCGACGACCTCTTGGAGGACAGCGGCGCACCTTCGATCACGTCGATCGCTCGCTGCAACATCGGCGACGGCGACTACCTCGGCGTGAACGGGAACATCTCGACTAACCCGCGCTTCGTCGACCCCTCGTTCGACGACTATCGCTTGCGTTACGGCAGCCCGTGCATCGACCGCGGCAACGCCTTGCCGCGGGCGCTCGCCGGCACGAACTCGCTCGGCGGCATCGTCGCACCCGTGGACGGTGACCTCGACCTGCTCGCCGGTTGGGACATCGGCGCGAGCGAGTTCGCGCCGCTGCAGCTCCGCGGAACAGCACGGCTGGGCTCGGTCGTCACCCTGCAAGCCTTCGGCAAGTCCGGACTCGCGGCGCGCGTTCTCTGGCGACGCGGCCCCCCGAGCTCGACACCGCGCCGGCTCCCCTACGGCGATTGGTGGCTGGGCTCCGGCGCCCTCGAGTGGGGCCTCTTGCCGACGAATCCCGGTACGCCGGGCGAGATCCGCTTCGCGATCCCGAACGATGCGACGCTGCTCGGTCGCAGCTACTCCTTTCAGGCGCTGGTGCGTCCTTCCGAAGGCGTTCCCTACCCCGGCGTGCTGACGAACGTCGTGAGCTTCACCGTGCTGCCCTAGCGCGGACATCCGTCCAGTTCGCCCTTGTCCGGATCGACAGCGTGCTCCAAGAATGCCACCATCCACGCGACTGAACCGTCCGCATGAACGGCAGCGGCCGTCGCGACCCGTACCTCGTTAGGAGCACCTTGATGCAAGTCCAGATCAACTCCCCCCAGACTCAGCTGCCCGACGCCCTGCGCGCCTTCATCGACAGCAGCACGTCGGATCGACTCGGGCACCACTCCGAGATGCTGACGCGGGTCGAGGTGCACCTCTCGGACACGAACGCGAACAAGGGCGGAGTCGACAAGCGTTGTCTGATGGAAGCGCGGCCGCGCGGGATGGATCCGCTCGTTGCGGAACACTCGGCGACCGAGTTCAAGGACGCCTTCAAGGGCGCGCTCGACAAGCTGCACCGCGTGCTCGAGAAGCGCTTCGGCAAGCTCTCGGCGCGCGAGCGCGGCGCGGCGGAGAAACCCGCTGACCTCAGCTGAGAGACGCGTCCAACGCCGCGCAGAGATCCGACCGCAACCGCTTCCACTCGTCCGCCGGGCCGAGTGGATAACGTTGTGAGACTTCCAGCTCGACGCCCAAGTAGCGCGTCGGCCGAAAACGCTTGCGGAAGGCTGTCGTCAGTCCGTCCGCCGTTCCGCGGTACGGTTGGTTGCGGCGGATGCGCAGCTTCGGACCGCGTTTCTGCAGCGCATCGATGTAGTCGTCCACGAAGGCTCGCTCGCGCTTGCGGGCGGGATCGTAGAGCAGACCGACGTCGACCTCGCGCTCCACTTCCTCCCAGACGGGCGTGAACGAGTGCACGGAGAGGTGTAGCACCGGGCCCTTCGGCTGCGCCTCGATCCACGCCGCGAGCTCGTCGCGGTGCGGATGCCACCAGCGCTCGACGAGCCGCTCACGCTCGGCTTGCGGCAGGCCGCGCGTCCACTCGGAGAACAGCTTGGCGTGACCCAGCGAGCGGTTCAGATCGATCAGGAGCCGCGACGTCGTGCACGCGACGAGCGGTGCCGACGAGCGACGCGCGAGTTGACGCGCGAGTTGCAGCGACCCCGCATCCCACCCACGGTGCGACTCGAGGGCCGCCTGCGCGGACCAGAAGGTCGATCGGAATCGAGCCGGCAGCCGGTTGCCGCCGTGCTCGCTGGAGAGCACCAGATTCAAGGTTGGTAGGACTGTCCCTCGGTCAAGCAGTTCGCGACTTCGCGATAGACGCCGCGCAGCCGATCCCGGTCGAAGTCCGGTCCGAGCGCACGCAGGATGCGTTGCGACAGCACGCCGTCTTCGAGGATCACTTGCAAGGCCGGTTGCAATTCCGTCGGGCCGTCGAAGCTCGACGGCACGATCGCGCGCACCAAGCCCCCCACGGTCTCGTGGCCCTGCCCGGCGACGCCGAAGCAGGTCGACAGCTCGGGACAGCTCAGCTTCGATCCCGGACCGAGCTGGATCGTGTCGATCAGCTGAGCGACCAGCGGGGCGCTGGGGACGGCTCGTTGCGCTTCGGTGCTGCACCAGCGCTCTTCCACCAAGCCGCGCACCAGGTTGCTGACCGCGCAGGCGACGGCGAGGTCGGCGGCGGAACACTCTTGCGCGTCGATCAAGCGGATCTCGATCGCCATGCGGTCGAAGCGCGCGATCGCTCCGCGCGCGTTGGTCCACTCGTTGCCGAGCAGCACTTCCGAAGCTCCGCGCGCGACGAGCTCGCGATCGATCGCCGCGAAGACGCCGTCGCGGTAGCCCTGGATGTCGAAGAGCGGCTCGGGGATCACCTCGCCCGTCATCGCCGCGACGCGTTCCGAGTTGGTCCGGTAGAAGTGCAGGCGGTTGTCGAGGATGCCCGTGTCACGACCTTCGACGACCGGCGAGCTCGCCGCCAGCGCCGGGATCAGCGGCAACACCAAGCGGATCGCCGCCATCAAGCGCGCGAATTCCTGCTCGCCGTCGAAGGGCAGGTTCAGGTGCACGCTCTGCAGATTGGCCCAACCGTGCCGGCGCGCGTCGAACATGCTGTGGTACGCGCGGTAGATCGGGCTGTAGTCGTGCGGCCAGAACTTGGTCTCCGTCACCGGATTCATCCACGGGTGCATCGCCGTCGGCAGCAGCAAGGCGTTCATGCCCTGGAGGTGATCGTTCAGCAGCTTCGAGCTGCGACGAAACTCCGCTTCGAGGCCAGTCCAGTCCGGCGCCGGACCGTTGGTCTTGAGCTCGACGACGTGGGCCACGAACTCGTTGGACCACGCGATCGCGCCGTCTTCGACCTCCCCGACGTACTCGTCGGTGTCGGCATCGCGCTTCAGCAGGTCATCGACGATCGGACGCACGTCGAGCGTGTCCGCATCGACGACCATCGTCTCGATCTCGATGCCGTAGCCTTCGAACAACTTCAGAGTCTTGGTCATCGGGCGGCTCCACGCTTGCGTTCTTCGACTCGCGACAAGAACCCGCGCATGATGCGCAGGTAGAGTTCTTCTTTGAGCACGAGGTCCTCGCAGCCGGCCTCGATGTTCGGGTTGTCGTTGACTTCCATCACCACCACCTTGTCGCCGATCTGCTTGAGATCGACGCCGTACAAACCGTCGCCGATCGTCGCAGCGGCGCGCTTCGCCACGTCCAACACTTCAGCGGGCACGGCATCGATCTCGACCGTGTCGACGCGACCGTACTTGTACGAGCCTTCCTCGACCTTCTTGATCACTTGCCAGTGTCCGCGCGCCATGTGGTAGCGACACGCGAACAAGAACTGACCGTCGAACAAGCCGACGCGCCAGTCGTAGTCGGACGGGGTGTACTCTTGGATCAAGAGCAGGTCCGAGTCGGCCAAGATGCGCTCTGACTCGCGTTCCAGTTCCGCCGCATCCTTGCACTTGACCACCCCTTGAGAGAAAGCGCTGTCCGGCACCTTCAACACGCAAGGGAAGCCGATCCTGTCTTCGACGGCCTGCGCGGTCACTTCGTCGGTGATCCAGGTCTTGGGCATCGGCACTTTGCCGCGCTCGAAGGCCTCGGTCTGATAGACCTTGTTCGTGCAGCGCAGGATCGACGCGGGATCGTCGACGACCACGAGTCCCTCGGACTCCGCGCGCTGCGCGAAGCGGAAGGTGTGGTGGTTGACGTAGGTCGTCTCGCGGATGAAGAGCGCGTCGAACTCGGGCAGGCGCGCGTAGTCCTCGCGGCGGATCATCTCGACGCCGAAGCCGACCTTCTCTGCAGCATCGCGGAAGCGAGCCAGCGCCTTCTCGTTGGACGGCGCAAGTTCCTCTTGCGGGTCGTAGAGGATCGCCAGGTCGTAGCGCGCGGCGCGGCGCGGCGCGCTGGTCGTGCGCGGTCGATCGAAGTGCGTCACGGCCGCTTCTTGCACGAAGCCCCAGTGCGACTCCGGCACCTCGCGGAAACCGATCGGCACGATCGTGGAGAGCTTCCAACGGTCGGTCCGCGTGAAGGTCGCGCGCATCAGCGGCGCCGGGAACTGGTTGAACAGCTTCGAGGCGAGGCGCTCGTGACGCTTGGCCAGGTTCCTGCCGAAGTAGATCGAGAGCTCGAACTTGTCGGCCCGGATCTCCGCCAGGCTCTTCTGCACCAGTTCCTCGAGCTCGTCGTCGACGATGCGCACGACGGCCCGGCTCTTCATGTCGAGCACGGTCATCAAGCTGGGGAACGGCCGGTGGTGACGCGCCGCAGCGAGCAGCGACACGTAGTAGCCTTCCGACTGGTAACGGTACGAGCGGCACAGGTTGTACGTGCGGAGGTTGCGTTCCGCAGCCCAAGTGGCGTCGACCAGGTAGTCGCGTGCGACGACGACGTCGATGCCGGGGATCTCGAGCGGCCAGTCCTTCGCGCGACTGACGACAACGATCTTGCGCATGGTCAGGAACCCTTCGTGCCGGGTCGCGGCTCGATGATGATCAGGTTGGCGTCGTAAGTCAGGACGCCCAGGTAGATGGCCCCGATGACGCGTTGCATGCGCACCGGATAAGTGTGTTCGGAGGCGAGCGGATTGGGATACATCGGATCGCTGACGAGGACTTCGCGCGTCTCCGGCTCGTAGCCGGTCAACACGACGAAGTGCCCGACGGGATCGCCGGCGACGTCGTCGGCCTCGTTGTCGTGTCCGCGCTCGCGCGCGTTGTTGTAGAGGAAAGTCGCCGAGAGTCCCGTCAGGATCGGCACGCCGCGCTTCAGGTACTTGCGCAGCAGTGCCGGCTCGAGATCACGAAACTCCAGCTTGCCCCCCGCATCCAAGAAGTCGACGTAGGCCTTCGCGGCCAGCGAGATCTTCGAGTCGTTCTTCGCCGCGCTGCGTGCCAACAGCTTCTCGCGCAAGGGCGACGCGCCGGGCTCGAACCAAGTCGGATCAAAGACCTGAATGTTCCAGGTGATCAGCTTCACGCGATAGCCGCGTCGCACGGCGTGCGTCGCGAGCAAGACGCCGAGCGTGCCGCCGCCTTCCAAGGTCGGTACTTGCGGCAAGATCTCGTCGAGCGGCACGTCTTCGCCGAAGTGCTCGTAGACGGCGTGCAAGCACGTCGGTCCGCACGTCGTGTCATCCGGTTGCCGCTGGATCTTGAAGGCGTTCAGGTCGCGAGGGTCTTTCATACGAGATAGATCAGAATGTCGACGGCGATCAGCACGATGATGATCCACTCGAGGCCTTCGGCGCGTCTGTGCGCCGCGATGTCCGCGAGGCTCTGGTAGATGCTCTGCAGCACGCCCAGCTTGCGCTGGATGGATCGATCCCAGCTCGAGAAGTGGAAGCGCGCCGCGGCCGTACGATACAGCCGCGCGAGGTAGTCGTCGCCGAACAGCTTGAGCGCGTTGTCGATGCCTTCGTGCAGCAGCGCATCGTCCGCTTGCATGCGTGCGATGTGTTGCAGCTCGGCTCCTTGGCCGGTCAAGGCACGCAACACGCTGCGGGGCTTGGACAGCAACTCGTACGCTTGTCCGATGCCTTGGTCCAAGCTCGCGTCGAGCACGCGCAGCAGAATCAGTTCCACCGTGGCGAACTCGAGCAACAAGCGCTCGTCGTCCGTGTCGGCCCCCATCAAGAACGCCGCCAACCAGTCGACCAAGCACAAGTCGTCGATCGCGTACGAGACCGGGTTGGCCGTCGCGTTAGCGATCTCTTGTTGCGAGAGCGTGTCCTGTTCCGCGCGCAAGAGCTGCGCGAGCTCGCTGCGCCGCTGATCCAGGAAGGCGAGCGGTGCTTCGACGGGACGGACTTGGAAGATCACGTAGTCCTCGACCAAGCCGGACGAACCGGGTCGCTCGACCGCGCCTTCGATCGCGTGGAGCACAGCGTCCACGATCGCACGCGACTGTCGGATCAGTTCCTCGTGGCCGTAGAGCATTGCCGAGAACTCGGCCAGCTGATCGAGCGTCGTCTCGAACGGGATGCTCCACGTGATGCACGCCGCCCCCTGTTCGTAGAGCGCGACTTCGACCAGCGCGTCGGTGACATGCCCGTCGATCTGCACGGCGGTCGTCCGCCAGCTGAGCCGGGACGGCGGCGTCGTCTCACCGAGCGGAGCGCGGCTCTTGTGCTGGAACTGCGTACGGCGCAGCTCGTGGAGCGAGCGCTCGGCCAGCCCTAGATCGACGCTGCGCCCCACGTCGAAGACGTAGAGCGCACGGCAGACTCCGAGGAGCGGACTGTTGGACATTGTGGGCGGAATTCTCGCACCACCTCGCCCCTTCGGGAAGCGAGCAGTCGTTCAGTTTCGAAGCGAAATCGACGCGAGCGCCGCGCGGGCCCTCAGAGCCCGACGCCGACGCTGATGCCGCCGTAGTAGTCCGCGCCCTGCTGAGCCAAGACCACCCCGAAGCGGTAGTCCGACTCCCAGTAGTGGTCGAGCATGTGGTGCAGGTTGTAGCCGTCGTACGAGTGCGTGCTGATCAGGTCGCGGCGCCAGCGAATGCCGAGGCCGCCGATCAGGTTGAACTTGTCGTCCCACTCGCTGTAGGCCGTACCGATGTACGGAGCGATCGGCACGTTCACCAGATTCGCCAAGTCCTTTGCGAAGGTCCCGTAGTACGCCCGACCCGTCGGTGTGCCGATGCGGTCGGAGCTGGTGCCGACCATCAGCATCGGCCGGTGCTTGGTCTCGTCCATCAAGCGCCAGTTCCCGAGCAGTCCGAGGTCGTCGGCCAGCGGGTTGTATTCCAGGCCGAGATAGAGCCCCGGTATGAACTTGTAGGTCCCCGTCAGACGAACTTCGGCGCGGTCCACGGGGATGCCCGGGATCCAGCGCGCCGCGAAGTTCCAGCGCTGTTCATGTTCGCCGGTGCCACGCACCGGCATGCCCTCACCGGGTCACAACGGTCACGATGGCACCGCCGAGGCCGGCTGTTCGTCCTCGGTGCGCTCGAGCCCACCGTCCAGCAGTTCATCGGGGACAACGAAGCGATCACCCTCTTGGGCGGCGAGCAGCAGTGCGAGGATCAACATGGAGGGCGAGGTTAGGAACCGGAACACGGCCCGGGAAGCCGCTCGAAGGAGAATCGATCACCGAACTCCGCAACTCGATGTGAGCGCTTAGATTGGGTGTTCGGCATTCGAAGCGTTCCACGGTCACTTGCCCCCCACAGCGGAGGACGCCATGCACGCACTGACCCTGACCCTCGCGCTCCTCGCGCCTCAACAACAGTGGACGGTCGACCGTTCCGCGCCGGCGGACTTTGCCGAGATCAGCTCGGCCATCGCCTCACCGCTCGTCGCCGACGGCGACACGTTGCTAATCGGCCACGGCGACTACGCGAGCTTCACGCTGACGCGCGACTTACAGCTGATCGGTCAAGCCGGCGCGCTCTACTCGGCACCCGTCGTCAGCGTCCGCGGCGCGCACGACGTCACGCTCGCCGGGCTCTCGGCGCGCGAGTTCAGCGCGTCGAACGTCTCAGGGCGCTTGACGCTCGACGAGTGCACCGTCGGCTGGTGGGTACTCGAGCCGAACTCCGGCTTCCTCGTCCGGCAAGGTGAGTGTCGCTTCGAGTTCTGCGCCGAAGTCGTGATCCGCGCCTCGAGCTTCCACGGATCGGAGGGCTGTTACCCGGAACTCGGCACGACGCGCGCCGGCATCGCGGCGCTCGGATCGTCGTTGGCACTCGTCGACTGCGAGCTCTTCGGCGGCAACGACGACATCTGCAGCGGACACCCGACCGAGGGCCCGAAGCCCGCGCTTGAGCTCCAGACCTGCTTCGCCACGCTCTCGGCTTGCTCACTGCGCGGCGGCGACGACACGCAGGTCGGCGCAGCTCCCGGGGCGCTCGTGTTCGAGTCCGACCTACGCATCCGCGGTTCGTCGATGCACCAAGTGCGCGGCGGGTCCCTACTCGCCGGAGGCTTCGCACCCGCGATCGCCGGCGCGAACTCCGTTGCGACGATCAGCGGCGTGACCTTCGACGCGCTCACGCTGCCGGCCTGGGCCGGTGTGCCGCCGGTTCCCGAGCCCTACCTGCGCTTCGCCGGTTCCCCTACGCCCGGCACCTCACTACCGCTCGAAGTCTTCGGCACAGCCGGTGAAGCGCTGCAGGTGATCCGTGGCGACGTCCCGCGCCTCTTCTTGCTCTTCGACGACCTCGACCCGCTGTGGTTCCGGCGCACGTCGATCCTCGGCAACACGCCGATCGTCAGCGCCGGTCAAGACACGCCGGTCGGCTTCACGGTCCCGCTGCCGTCCGGCGCCACGCGCGCCGGCGAGATCACCCTCTACCAGGCATGGCTGCCGCAACTCGGCGCGACGGGTACGGCCTTCCTCTCGACACCGGCGGTTCTCGTCGAGCGCTGGTGAGCCCGCAGCCTGAGGAGCGGCAGGCTGAGCAGCAACCTCGGGTGCTCCGCAGACCTTCGCGGCTTCACGAATGACGCCTTTGCACGCAGCATGTGTCCAGCCGTGGATCGCACCGCGTCATCACGGCCGTCGGCGCCCGTCCTATCCAAGAAGTCGGCCGAACCATTCCTGACCCCTTGAGTTGACCTGCGCTCATGCCGCTCGATGGTGACTGTTGAGGATGCCGCCGAGCCGTTCCTTCCGCACGACGTCTCCCCGCCCCGGCTCACGCCGCTCCAGCGGCTCGTTCCCCAGGCCCTGGTGCGGGCGCTCGAGGTTGTCGTGTTCGATGTACTCCGTCACCACGCGGCGCAACGACGACTCTCCGAAGAGCAGCACGCGGTTCAGGCACTCCGACTCGATCGAGAGCACGAAGCGCTCGGCGTAGCCGTTCGCGTTAGGAGTTCGGTAGGGAGTCAGCACGGTTCGCACATCTGATGCTTTGAGCGTGCGCTTGAACCGGGCCGTGAACTTCGTGTCGCGGTCGCAGATCAAGTAGCGATGCCCGCGCAGGAAGCCGTCCACCACGTCCGTCACGTTGCGAGCGACCTGGGCCATGAACGCTTCGTCCGGCGTGGTCGTGAATCCCGCGGGGTGCGTCCGCCTCGTCGCGAGGTCGATGATGTAGAGCACGTAGTGCGTCGTCAGACCCTTTGCGGCCCAGACTTCGGCAGTGAAGAAGTCGGTCGTGGCGAGTTGACCCCGGTGCGCTTTCAAGCAGACGCGCATGAGGTCCGGCGGTGCGGCACAGGCTGGATGCCGTTGCCACGTGCAACCGGGCACCTGGGTAACACTTCTGTCCGGGCACATGGGTGACACTCTTCCCCGCGTGATGGTCCGCAGGTGCTGGATCCCCCCATGCTGGGGGTGTGGGATTCGGGGAAGTCGGGCGGCTACTACCCTGACACCGGGGGAAAGCGAGGATTCGAGCATGGCCCCGCTCTCCGGCGTTTCAAACGCCGGACCGGGACGCTTCAACGGCCACGACGCTTGACCCGCGCGGCGCGCGGCCCACACTCGTTGCCCTCGCGCGCCATCGAAGGCAGGACTTCGCCCGCGCACGCCCGGTCCCCAGCCCAAGGCAGGTCTCCGTGATCGCCCCCCATTTCTCGTCCCGCGCGACGCTGCGCCGGACCTCTCTCGCGCTCTTCAGCTTCGCTCTCGCCGCCGTCTCCATCGCTGCTGTGACGACGCCGCAGGGACCGCCCGCGGCCGTGCGTGTCGACGCCGTGCGCATGGAACAATTGACCAACCGACGTCCCGTGACGGGCGACTTGCGCGCAGCGCAGCGCGGCCAAGTCGCGACGCGCGAGAAGGGCATCGTGGTCGAGCTCGTGGTCGATGAAGGCCAAGTCGTGCAGCAGGGAACCGTGCTCGCGCAGCTCGACTCGACGCAGCTCGAACTGGACCTCGCCGTATTGCGCGCGCAGCGCCCGCCTTCGGAAGCGAACGTGCGCGAGCGACGCGCCAACCTCGAGCGCGCGCAGAGCGATCTCGACAGCCTCGCGGTGCTCGTCGAGCGCAAGGCCGCGAACCCGAAGGAGCTGCTCGACGCTCAGTCAGACCTCGCCGCTGCCGAAGCGCGGCTCTCCGCCAGCGAAGCGCTGCTCGCCGTGATCGACGCCCAACTTCAGAAGCTCGAACAGCGCGTCGTCGACATGACGATTCGCGCGCCGTTCGACGGCACCGTCGTGCAGACCTTGACCGAGCTCGGTTCGTGGGTCGCCGAAGGCAGTCCGGTCGTCGAGCTGCTCTCCACCAGCCGACTCGAAGTCTGGTTGGAAGTGCCGCAGGATCTCTTCGCGGCGACCGTAGACTCGACGCGTGCCATCGAGATCCGCGTCGGATCGGGCGACACGAGTTTCCCACTGACCGACTTCCGCGTGATCCCGGACATCAACCCGCGCGGGCGGGCGTTCCGCGTGGTCGGGGCCGCTTCGACCGAGACTCCCCTCGCAGCAGGCATGTCCGTCGTGGCCATGATGCCGACCGGCGAACAACGCAAGATGCTGACGGTCCACCGCGACGCAATTCTACGCAACCAGGTTAGCAGCTTCGTCTACGGCGTCGTGCCCGGCGCGGAGGGCGGTCCCGGCAGCGCTGCGCCGATCGACGTCGAGGTGCTCTTTCAGACCGAGACGCGAGCTGTCGTGCGATCCGCTCGGCTGAAAGCGGGCATGGAAGTCGTGATCGAAGGCAACGAGCGGCTGTACCCGATGGCGCCGATCACTCCGATCCGTGACGCCAAGGCGCCCGCGGACGGCAAGGGCAAGTCGTCCGGCGAGCAGCCCGCTGAAGGCACGAATCGATGAATTTGATCAGCAGCGCGATCCGGCAACCGGTCACGGTCGCGGTCGGTGTGATCTTGGTCTTGCTGGCGGGCATCGTTGCCTTCCAGCGCATCCCGATCCAACTGACGCCCAACGTCGAAGACACGATCATCGCGGTCACGACGCGCTGGGAAGGCGCGAGCCCCGACGAGATCGAGCAGGAGATCGTCGACCCGCAGGAAGAGAAACTGCAGGGCATCGCCAACCTCAAGGAGATGACCAGCTCCTCCGTGCAGGGCACGGGAACCGTGCGCATGGAGTTCGCGGTCGGCACCTCCAAGGAACAAGCGCTGCGCGAAGTCAGCGACAAGCTGCGCGAAGTACCCGACTATCCCGACACGACCGACGAACCGGTCGTCGAGGCGTCGGACCCCGACAATCGCGACTATATCGCGTGGATCATCTTCGAGACCACGGATCCGGACCTCGACATTCGGACGCTCCAGGATTTCGCAGAAGATCGCCTCAAGCCGAACTTCGAGCGCGTCGCGGGCGTGTCCGAGATCAACGTACTCGGCGGTCGTGAACGCGAGACGCAGGTGCGCTTCGATCCCGTGCGACTCGCGCAGCGCGGAATCACCATCTCGGAACTGATCGGCTCGCTCGGGCGCTCCAACCTGAACGTCTCCGCCGGAGCCATCGCCGAAGACAAGTCGGACGTTCGCCTGCGACTCGTCAACCAGTTCACCGATCCCCTGCAGGTCGAACAGACCGTCATCGCGCAGACGCCTTCGGGACCCGTGCGCCTGTCCGACGTCGCCACCGTCGTCGAGACCTACAAGGAACCGACCAGCTTCGTGCGCTCCGCCGGCAAGTCCGTGATCGCGATCAACGCACAGAAGGAAGTCGGCGTCAACGTCATGGAAGTCATGGACGGTCTCAAGGCCGCCATGGCACGCATGAACCAGCCGGGCGACTTGCTCGACTCGGAAGCGCAACGGCTCGGCCTGCAAGGCGGACTCAGTCTGCGCCAAGCCTACGATCAAACGATCTACATCGACGACGCGCTGCAGCTGGTCCAGGACAACATCGTCTACGGCGGATTGCTCGCGATCATCGTGTTGTTGCTGTTCCTGCGCTCGGTCAAGAGTTCCGGCATCATCGCCCTCGCGATTCCGATCTCGATCGTCGGCGCCGTCGCCGCGATGATCTCGATCGGACGCTCGATCAACGTGATCAGCCTTGCCGGCATGGCCTTCGCCATCGGCATGGTCGTCGACAACGCGATCGTCGTGCTCGAGAACATCTTCCGCCACCTCGAGATGGGCAAGCGACCGCTGCAGGCGGCCTTCGACGGCACGCGTGAGGTCTTCGGTGCGGTCGTCGCCGCAACGCTGACGACCGTCGTCGTGTTCATCCCGATCTTGATGATCGAGGACGAAGCCGGGCAGCTCTTCCGCGACATCTCGCTCGCGATCGTCGGCGCCGTGCTGCTCAGCTTGGTCGTCTCGGTGACGGTCATCCCGGCCTGCGCGGCACGACTCTTGAAACAGAAACGGGTCGATGCCGACGCCGCGAACCAGAAGCGCGGCATTCCGTTCTTCCGCTCGATTCCCGACTGGATCAGTCGCTTCACGTACTGGACCGGCGGCAGCGTGCTCGCGCGACTCGCCATCGTCGTCACGCTGACCGGCGCTTCGATCGCAGGCACGCTCTACTTGTTGCCTCCGTCGGACTACCTTCCGCAAGGCAATCGCAACCTAGTCTTCGGTCTCCTGATTCCGCCGCCCGGCTACAACATCGATCAGTCCGGTCAGCTCGCGGAACGGATCGAGGATACCGTGCGCCCCTTCTGGGAAGCGGGCAAGTTCGAACCCGGTACAGCTGAGTACGAGACTGCCAAGGCGAAGCTGCCGCGGATCCCGATCATGAGTTGGACAGGTGAAACGGGCGAACCGATCGTCCCTCCTCCGCTCAAGAACTACTTCATCGTCAGCTTTCCGGGCTCGATGTTCCACGGGGGCATCAGCTCCGAACCGGACCGCGTGGTGGACCACCTCGCGCTGTTCAACCACGCGACGCGTGCCGAGCAGACTCCCGGCGTGCTCGCCTTCGCCTTCCAGCTACCGCTGTTCCGCCTCGGCGGCGCAACGGGAGCTGCGGTCAAGGTCAACTTTTCGGGTGACGACCTGGATCAGGTCAGCGCTTCCGCGATGTCGACCTTCATGGCGCTGACGAAGATGAAGGAGTTCGGACCGGGAACCGTGCGTCCCGACCCGAGCAACTTCAACATCCCCGGGCCCGAGCTGCAGGTCGTGCCGAACCTCGTGCGACTCTCCGAAGTCGGGCTCTCGCCACGCGAGCTGGGAGATGCGGTGCGCGCTCTAGGCGACGGTGCATTCCTCGGTGACTACCGCGTCGGCGGCCAGAACATCGACCTCAAGCTGATGGCGAACGAGTCGCTGAGCCGGCCATCCCTCGAGACGATCGGAGACACGCCGATCGCCACGCCGCTGGGCGGTATCGTGCCGCTCAGCTCGCTCGGCAAGCTGCAACGCGTCAATTCGCCGCCCCAGATCAACCGCATCGGTCGCCGGCGGTCCGTGACGCTGCAGGTCACGCCTCCCGCCGGAACGCCGGTCGAGGCCGCCATTGCGAGCATCGAATCGCTGCTCGAATCGCAACGCGCGTCAGGCGTGATCCCGAACACCGTGCTGACGTCTTACACGGGAACCGCGAGCAAGCTCGCCTCCGTGCAACGGGCGATGTTCGGCGACGGATCCTTCGTCTCGAGCGTCGGCAGCGCGATGGTCCTGGCCTTGCTCGTCGTCTACCTGCTGATGTGCGTGCTCTTCCAGAGCTTCCTGCGCCCGCTCGTGATCATGTTCAGCGTACCGCTGGCGACCATGGGCGGCTTCGCAGCGCTCTACGGCATCCACGTCTGGAGCCTCGTCGATCCGTACATGCCGGTGCAGAACCTCGACATCCTGACGATGCTCGGCTTCGTGATCTTGATCGGCGTCGTGGTGAACAACGCAATCTTGATCGTGCACCAAGCACGCAACTTCATGCTCGGCGAAGAGGGCAATCCAATGCCGCCGCGCCGCGCGATCGCGGAAGCGGTGCGCACGCGCGTGCGTCCGATCTTCATGGGTTCTTTGACCTCGGTGGGCGGCATGGCGCCGCTCGTCTTCATGCCCGGCTCGGGCTCCGAACTCTACCGCGGCCTCGGCAGCGTCGTGGTCGGCGGACTGATCGTCTCTACGATCTTCACGCTGCTGCTCGTCCCGGCCTTGTTCGGACTCCTCACGCAGTTCCAGGAGAAGTTCAACATGCTCTCGGAGACCAAGACCAAGGAGACCTTCGGCAAGACCGGTACGGTGATCGGCGGGCTCTTGTTGATCGTCGTCACGCTGCCCGGTTGCCTCAGCTCCGGTGAGGAGCCTCGCCGTCGCAGCGGTGCGTACCTGCACGAAGTCGTCAGTCAGCAGCTCGACAAGCTCGCGACGCTCGATGACGGGCGCCGCGTGGTCCACCAAAATCCGGCGCGCGTGGAAGAAGTGCTCAGCGCGGAGCTGGATGAACTCGAGGAAGAGAGCGGCCCCGCGTCGCTCGACACCATCACGCTCGAGCTGCCCGCCGCGCTCGATGGAGGCGATCGGCCGCCGCGCGAGATCGACCTACACTTCGCCGTCAGCTCGGCGACGGTGCACAACCTCGGCGTGCAGTTCTCGCGTGAGCAAGTCGAGATCGACCGCGAAGGCATCAAGATCGCCCAAGCCGAATTCGACCCTGCGTTGTTCTCCGAGCTCGAGGCCGGCACCGGCAACGAACCGAACGTCGTACCGACGCTCGACGGCATCCTGCTCGGCACCAGCAACTCGGTGGGCGACAACGCCTTCCTCCGCACGGGCGTCCGACAACTCACGGAGAGCGGCGCGAGCTTCGAAGCCTGGACCGGCATGAGCTGGAATGACAACCGCACCGAAGGCATCTCATTCACCCCGGACCCAGCTTACCGCTCCGACCTCACCGTGACGTTCATACAGCCCTTGCTGCGTGGACGCGGCAAGGACGTCACCACGGCGGAACGACAGCTGCGACGCAACCAGTACGAGCGCTCGGAGCAGGTCCTGCGCGAGGACCTCTACCTGCTGATGGAAGTCGTGGAGAGTTCCTACTGGGATCTAGTCGAAGCGTGGAAGATCCTCGCAATCCAACAACAGCTCACCGACCGCGGCGAGGAAGTCGAGCGCGTGCTCGGTGAGCGCCTCGCGTTCGACGCGGCACCGGCGGAGTACTCCGACGCGCTCGCGACGCTCGAGAGTCGCCGCGCCGACTTGGTCAGAGCGCAACGCATCGTGGCGATCGCCTCGGATCGGCTGAAACAGCAGATGAACGACCCCGAGCTGCCCATCGTCGGCGAGGAACTCCTGATGCCGACGGAAGCGCTCAGCGCGGAACCGTACGAGTACGAACTGCGACGCCTGATGCTCACGGCGATCCAACAGCGCCCCGAAATCCAGTCCGCCGTGCTGGCGATCGAAGACTCCGAGCTGCAGCAACGCGTGGCGCAGAACTTGCGCGAAGCCCAACTCGACTTGCGCGTCGATGCCTCGGTGATCGGCCAGGACGGCGACCTCAGCGGATCCTACGGCAGCATCTTCGACGATGACTACTACGTCCTGTCCGCAGGCCTGACATTCGAACTTCCCGTCGGCAACCGCGCCGCGGAGGCTCGCGACCGCCAAGCGCTGCGCCAGAACCGCGCCGCGATCCTCACGTACGAGCAAGTCGTGCGCGACGTCATGCTCGAAGTCAAAGAAGCCGTGCGCAATGTCCGCACCAACTTCGAGCTGGTCGGAGCCTCGCGCGCTTTCCGCTTGGCACAGACCGAGAACCTGCGCTCGCTGATGGCGGAACAAGAGTCGCGTAGCGGGCTCTCCCCCGAATTCTTGAACTTGGTCTTCCAGCGCCAGGAAGGGCTCGCGCGCGCACAGCTCAGCGAAGTCCAGTCGATGACCGACTACAACCGCGCGATCGCGGCGCTGCACCGCGCCATCGGCGGCGGCCTGCGAGCGGAGCGCATCGACATCGATCGCCCCTGACCGCGCGCACCGTCAGGGCAGGCCGCTTCGAGTTCCCGCGCAATGCGGCCTGCCCTGCTATGATGGCGGCAGCTCGGTACTCGAAAGGGCCAGCCGCCGTGCTACACATGCTCCGCATCCAAGTGCTCGGACTCATCGCCGTCGGCGCATCGACCGCATCCGCCGGAACCACGTGGTATGTCGATGTGCATGCGCCGCGGCTCCGGCGATGTCGTCAGCGTCTCGGCACTGGTTGGCAGCGAAGTGTTCCTCGAAGGTCTCACGCTGCAAGGCGGACAAGGCAGCACCGACGACGGCCTTCACGTTCTCGCTCACGCCTTCGTCTTCCTGCGCAACTGCGTCGTCACCGACAACGCCGGTGCCGGCGTACACACTGACTACGACGTCTCGATCGAGAGCTGCACGATTGCGAACAACGGCATCGGCGTGCAGTCCACCGGGGTCGGCAACATCCAGATGATCAACTCGATCGTCCGGCACAACGACGACTGCATCCAGCTCAATCCGAGCTTCCACTCCCTGAGCTGGAGTAACGTGCCGTGCGATTCGCTTGTCTCGAACTCGCTCAACGCCGATCCGTTGTTTCAAGATCCCGCGCACGGCGACTACGCCCTGCTCCCGGGCTCGCCGTGCATCGATGCCGGCGAACCGAGCATGACCGACGCTGACGGCAGTCGCATCGACATTGGTGCATTCGCCTATGACCCGCTGCACGTGCGTGACCTCGAGTGGTACTGTTCGAGCTCGCCCAACGCAGTTGGTCTCGGCGCGGTCCTCGGCGCGCTCGGTACCACCAGCAGCTCCGCCGACGATCTGACGCTCTTCGTCCGCGGCGCACCGCCGCTGCAAGTCGGCGTTTTCTTCCACGGCTCCACCCCCGCGGCGCTTCCTTTCGCAGGAGGTACCTTGTGCGTCGGCGGCAACACGGTGCGCATCCTGCCCGCGATCAGCATCGGTCCGGGAGGGTCCGCAGCCCACGGAGTGGTCCAGGGCACGCCGGCCGACCTCGCCTTCACTCCCGGTTCGACACGCTTCGTTCAGTACTGGTACCGCGACCCCGGCGCGGCGCACGGGACCGGCTCGAATCTGTCCAACGGGCTCATCGTGCGCACGCGACCTTGATCGGTCGCGGAACAGACTCACAGCGGAGGCGTTCGAGTCCTTACCATGGGCCGGTATGAGCCTGCCCCCGCTCCTCCGCTCGATCACCGGCACCGCCGGCGTCGCGCTGCTGGCCCTCACGGTGCTCGGCAGCGGCGGAAGGCGCGCTGAGCCGGCTTCCGAAGTGCGCTACTCGCGCGACATCCGGCCGCTGCTGTCGGATCGCTGCTTCACCTGTCACGGCCCCGAAGACGCGTCGCGCCAGTCCGACCTGCGGCTCGACCAAAACGAGTCCGCCACTACCGACCGCGGAGGCTACGCAGCGATCGTGCCCGGCGATCCCGAGGGCAGCGAGCTCTGGCGACGCATCACGAGCGCGGACCCGGAAGAACGGATGCCGCCGCCGGACGCGCACCGCTCGGCCTTCACAGACGGTGAGCTGGCGCTGCTCCGCGACTGGATCGAGTCCGGCGCCGCTTATGAGGAACACTGGTCGTTCGTCTCCCCCACGCGCCCTGAGCTCCCCGCTGGTCACACCGACACGCATCCGATCGACGCCTTCGTTCGCGCGCAGCTCGATCAGCGCGGCTTGGAACCGTCACCGGAAGAACGTCCGGACCTGCTGCTGCGACGCTTGTTCTTCGACCTGACCGGCCTGCCGCCGACGATCGCCGAACTCGACGCCTTCCTTGCGGAGTACCCCGCTGCAGACGCCGATCGCGACACAGTCTGGCTCGCGTGGGTCGACCGCTTGTTCAGCGAGGAACCGTACCGCTCGCGCTACGCGGAACGCATGACAGCGCCTTGGCTCGATCAAGCGCGCTACGCCGACACGAACGGCCTGCACATGGACGCGGGTCGCCAGATCTGGCCGTGGCGCGACTGGGTGCTGCGCGCCTACCGCGACAACCTGCCGTTCGATCGCTTCCTGACCGATCAACTCGCCGGCGACTTGTTGGAAGACGCGACACTCGATCAACGCATCGCCAGCGGCTTCAACCGCAACCACGTGATCACGGACGAAGGCGGCGCGATCGACGATGAGTACCTCGTCGAGTACGCGGTCGACCGCGTCGACACGACGGCGCAGGTCTTCCTCGGCTTAACGATGGCATGCGCGCGTTGCCACGACCACAAGTTCGATCCGATCTCGCAAGCGGACTACTACCGCTTCTTCGCCTTCTTCAACTCGAACGAAGAACCTGGGCTGTACTCGCAACTGCCCGATCCCAAGCGCGCCTTCGAACCCTTCTTGGAGCTGCCCAGCGACGAACAGCTGGCGAAGCGCGCCGAGCTCGAGCAAGCGCTCGAGACGCTGCGAGCAGAGCTGAACGCGCCCACCGACGAAGACCTCGTCGCGCTCGAAGCCTGGAAGGCGGCGTTGCCCGGGCAGTACGGCGTCGAGTTCGCCGAGTGCGAGCTCACCGACGCGCAGTCGACCGGCGGCACGCAGTTCGAGCAGTTGGAAGACGGCAGCTTGTTGGCGACCGGCGAGCCGCCGGAGACCGACATCCACCAGTTCACGCTACGCACCGATGCGCGCGACCTGCGGCTCTTGCAGATCGACGCGCTGTCGCACGAGTCGATTGCCGGCGGCGCACCCGGACGGGGCGCGGGCGGCAACGCGGTGCTGACGTCCATCGCAGTCGAAGCGGTGTCGACCGTCGATCCGACGCAGCGCGAATCCATCGAGCTGGTCTGGGCCTGGTCCGACTACAGCCAAGACGACTCGGACGACTGGAACGTGCTGCGGGCCTTCGATCCGCGCCACAACACGGGTTGGGGACTCGGCGGACACTTCGACGGATCGGAACGCAGCGCCTGGTTCATGGCCGCGCAGCCCTTCGGTTTCGAAGGCGGCACCGAGGTGGTCGTGACGCTCGGCTACGAGTCGATCTGGGCCGGACTGGCCTTCGGTCGCACGAGGTTGCGCTTCGCGACCCTGAACGCCGCGGGCGTCGACGCGCTGCCGGTCGCCCAGACGCGCTGGTTCGAGTGCGGCCCGTTCGAGCTCGAGAGCGCCACCGACGCCTACGCGATGGACTTCGGCCCCGAGTCCGACACGCTGCTCTCGCCCGAGACCGACTTCGCGGCGCAAGAAGGCGGCGTGAAGCGCTGGGCCTACCGCGCAAAGCTCGTCGACGGCAAGGTGCAAGCGCTGACCAGCGGCGTGAACATCTCCTACCTCGGCAAGCAACTCTGGTCGCCGACCGCACGCGAAGTCGAGGTTTCGATCGGCAGCGACGACGGCTTCGCAATCTACCTGAACGGCGAACAAGTCGCGATGCGCGAAGTGCCGCGTGGTGTCGCCCCGGACCAAGACCGCGTCAAGCTCGCGTTGAACGCCGGACGCAACAGCTTGGTCTTCAAGGTGATCAACTCGGGCGGCGCTTCGGGCTTCTACTTCAAGACGCTGGAAGACGACCGCGCACTCGCCGGTGCGCTGCCCGGAGTGCTGCTCGACACCGACTCGCGCGCCGACTCGGCTGCGGACTATGTGCCCCGCGAAGGCGCCGTGATTCGGCCGCTCCCCGAACTGATCCTGCACGCGTGGCGACTCGGCCACTCGGATGTCTACGCCGCCGCTCTGGAGCGCGAAGCCGAGCTCGTCGCCGCGCAAGCCGCGAACGAAGCGGACATCCCGCTGACCATGGTGATGCGTGAGCTGAAGGAACCGCGACCGGCCTTCGTGCTCGAGCGCGGCGAGTACGACAAGCCCGACGCGGAGCGTCCCGTCGAACCGGGCGTCCCCTTGTTGTTCGCCAGCTACGCCGAAGCGCCGCCCGAACGCGCGACGCGCCTCGACCTCGCGCGCTGGTTGACGTCGCCCGATAACCCGCTCGTCTCGCGCGTCGCCGTCAACCGCTGCTGGCAGCTGATCTTCGGCCGCGGCTTGGTCTCGTCATCCGGCAACTTCGGCTACCAAGGCTCGTGGCCCAGCCACCCCGAGCTGCTCGACTGGCTCGCCGTCGACTTCGTCGAGTCGGGTTGGGATGTGCAAGCTCTATTGCGCACGATGGTCACCAGCGCGACCTATCGCCAGTCATCGACGCTGCGAACCGAGCTGCAAGAACTCGATCCCGAGGGCACGCTGCTCGCGTCGTACCCGCGGCGCCGGCTCGATGCGGAAGCGATCCGCGACGCGGCGCTCTACACCGCCGGCCTGTTGGTCGAAGACTTCGGCGGACCCTCCGTCAAGCCGTACCAACCTGCGGGACTGTGGCAAGAGATCTCGATGCTCGGCTCGAACACGCGACTCTACGAGCGCGGCACGGGCGACGACCTGTGGCGACGCAGCCTGTACACCTACTGGAAACGAGCTTCTCCGCCCCCGGCGATGCTGACCTTCGACGCGCCGACGCGCGAGTCGTGCGTGATCCAGCGCTCCGAGACGAACACGCCGCTGCAGGCGCTCGTGCTCTGGAACGACGTGCAGTACGTCGAAGCCGCGCGCGAGCTCGCGGAGCGCAGCTTGCTCGAGGGCGAAGACACACCGACGACGCTGCGCCGCATGTTCCGACGCTGCACCGGGCGCACTCCGACCGCGGACGAAGCAGGCGTGCTGCAAGCTGCGCTGGAAGAGTTCCGCGCGCGCTACGCCGCAGCACCGGACGAAGCCGCCACCCTGCTCGAAGGTGGTGAGGCAATGGTCGACGAAACTCTCGACCCCGCCGAACTCGCCGCGTGGACCGTGCTCTCGAACATCGTCCTGAACCTCCACGCCACGCTGACGCAAGGCTGATCACGATGACCGAACGCCCCCTCGATCCCCTCGCTGCACGGCGCTTGTTGCTGACGCGCCGGCGCTTCTTCGGCCTCAGCGCGGCGACCATGGGCGGCTTGCTCGGACGCACGAGCATCGGTTCGATGTTGGCGGGCGGCGCTGCGGCGAACGACTCGCTCGGTTCCGTCCTCGGATCGACCGGCCCGCACTTCAAGCCGCGCGCCAAGCGCGTGATCTACCTGCACATGGAAGGCGGTCCGAGCCACTTGGACCTCTTCGACTACAAGCCGGGACTGCGCGCGCGCTTCGACCAAGACTTGCCCGAGTCGATCCGCAAGGGTCAGCGCCTGACGACCATGACCAGCGGCCAGAGCCGCTTCCCCGTCGCGCCCAGCTTGTTCCGCTTCAGCCGCTACCCGAACCGCCAAGACGGCGCGTGGGTCAGCGACGTGATGCCGCACACCGGCGGCATGGCGCGCGACCTCTGCATCGTGCGTTCGATGCACACCGAGGCGATCAACCACGAACCGGCGATCTCCTTCTTCCAGACGGGCAGCCAGATCCCCGGTCGCCCGAGCTTCGGCTCGTGGATGAGCTACGGCCTCGGCAGCTCGAACGAGAACCTGCCCAGCTTCGTCGTGCTGATCAGCCAGGGCTACGGGAACATGCAAGCGCTGTCGGCGCGCTTCTGGGGCAACGGCTTCCTCGACGGGCGACACCAAGGCTGCAAGATCCGCAGCGGCGCGAACCCCGTGCTCTATCTGCAGGATCCCGCCGGCATGTCGCGCACGGATCGGCGGCGCATGTTGGACGCGGTCGCCGAGCTGAACGAACAGGAAGCAGCGCGCAGCCTCGACCCTGAAGTCGCGACGCGCATCGCGCAGTACGAGATGGCGTACCGCATGCAGATGTCGGTCCCCGAGCTGGTCGACTTCTCGGATGAGGACGCGAAGACGCTCGAGATGTACGGGCCGGACGTCAACCAGCCCGGCACCTTCGCGGCGAACTGCTTGCTCGCGCGTCGTTTGGCCGAACGCGGCGTGCGCTTCATCCAGCTGTTCATGCGCGGTTGGGACGCGCACGGCAACCTGCCGGAAGAACTGCGCAAGCAATCGAAAGCCGTCGATCAACCGCAAGCGGCTCTCTTGCGCGACTTGGCTCAGCGTGGACTGCTCGACGACACGATCGTGTTGTGGTCGGGTGAGTTCGGACGCACGGTCTACAGCCAAGGCACCCTGACCGAGACGAACTACGGCCGCGATCATCACCCGCGTGCGTTCTCGCTGTGGCTCGCCGGCGGCGGATTCACGCCCGGCGTCGTGCACGGCGCCACGGACGACTTCGGCTACAACATCGTGCAGGACCCCGTATCGGTACACGACCTGCACGCAACGATGCTGCACCAGCTGGGCTTCGATCACGAGCGCCTCGTGTTCCGCAGTCAAGGTCGCGACTTCAGGCTCACGGACGTCAGCGGTGAAGTCGTGCGGAGCCTGCTCGCGTGATCGCCCTCGCCGCCGGAATCGACTGGATGGCCGCCGTCGGCCGCCTGCATCCGCTGATCCTGCACTTGCCCATCGGCTTGCTCGTCGCGCTCGCCGGTGTCGAACTCGTTCGGCGACTGCGCGGCCGATCCGAACCCGATGCTTCGCGCGGCGTGCTCGTGGCGCTGCTGGCGATCTCGACCTTCTTCGCCGCGCTGACCGGTTGGCTGCTGCACGAATCCGACGACTACGGCGATCCGGTCGAGCTGCACGAGTGGCTCGGCATCGCGCTGATGGTCGTCGCTATGATCGTCGCCGTCGCACACCGGCGCGGCTCGCCGCGCTTCGGCGCGTGGCTCGTGCTCGCACTCCTACTCGTGGTACCGACCGCGCACTTCGGCGCGAGCTTGACGCACGGCTCCGACTTCTTGTTCGAGCCATGGCGCGCGTCCGACACCACGGTTGCAGTCGCCGACCTGGACGATCCCTTCGCCGCCGCGGAGCCCTTCTTCGCAACCTACTGCACGCGCTGTCACGGCGAGTCGAAGCAGAAGGGCGGACTCGCGCTGCACGACTTCGCGTCGCTGATGGCGGGCGGCGACGACGGACTCGTCGTGATCGCGGGCGATCCGACGGCCAGCCGCTTGATCGAGCGCATGCACCTGCCGCTCGACGATGACGACCACATGCCGCCCGAAGGCAAGCGCCAACCGACCGCTGACGAACAGGCGGCGCTGGCCGAGTGGATCGCCGGACTCGGCGGTGCGGTCGATCCCTCCGTTGCACGGCGTCTCGCGGGTGCGGCGCGCGATGCTTTTGATCCGCAATCGACGGACGCGGGCTCCTCCAGCGAACCAGACTCCACTCTGGCATCGACCACGACCCCCGTCGTCGCACCGGTGCTCGACCACGCCCTCGTGCGCGAAGCGACGCTCGCGCTGCGCGAACGGCTCGTGCACGTGACCCCCATCGCGCAGGACTCAGAGCTGCTGCTCGTCGACTACGGCGCCGCCCATCTCGCGCCCGGCGGACTCTCTGCTGAACTCGAACCACTGCGCGACTGGATCGCGGACCTCGATCTGAGCGCGCACGCGCTGACTGCGGAAGACCTCGAGTTCGTCGCGCAGCTGCCGCGGCTGGGACGACTCGACCTGCGCAACCTGCCCGGTGCGGACTACGACATCAGCGCGCTGTCGAAGGCGATCCGGGTCGAGACCCTCAACCTCTCGGGCACGACGCTCTCGACCGGAGCATGCGACGCGCTCGCGGCCATGTCGTCGCTCGGGACGGTCTTCGTCTGGCAGACCGGACTCGCTGAGCAAGCGCTCCGCGAGCTCACCGCGGCGCGCCCTGAGCTCGTCGTGCGTGGAGCCAGCGCAGAACCGGACGCGCCGCTCGAAGTCGAACCCGAGGTCGCCTTCGAGGCCTTCGTACCCGAACCGAGCGCGACGCTGGAACCATCGAACGCGAGCTGCCCGATCACGGACAAACCGGTCGACGCGCGGTTCACGATCGTCTCGAGCGGCCGCGTGATCGGATTCTGTTGTCCGAGCTGTCCCGCGACGTACTGGGCCGACCAGGCGGACGACGAGTCGACCGCGACGGATCGCTGACGGGCCAACGCGCTACTTGCGCTCGCCAAGTCGGATCTCGAGCTCACTCGGCTCGAAGCTCTCGATCGACTGATCCACGCTGTGTCCCGGCCACAGGTAGCTCACGCTGCGGCTCAACGGCCGATAGACAGCCGTGTAGATCGTGCCGAAGGCGCGGTCGTAGCGCGTGTTGTAGAGCGGCGTCTGCAGGAACTTGCGAATGAAGAGTTCCGCCGAGACGTCGGGGTCGGCGATCAGCTCGTTGAGGCGTCGTTCGCGATCCGCACTGCGCGTGAACTTGTCGTAGCGCGACCATTCGACGGCGCGTTGGTGGTTGGTGGCGACGTCTTCGCGCAGGATCGAGGTCGAGCGATCCGGCGCGACCGCCGCGACGGCGCGATCGCCCGAGGAATCGAGCAATGACACGTTGTACGACATGTGCGAAGGCACGCGTTCGAGCACCAGCGCCGCTTCGGCAACCGTCCGACAGGTCTCCATCACGTAGCGCAGGATCAACGGGATGCCGAAGCCGTCACCGACTTCGCGGCGGCCGCCGAACGCGAGCGAGACCACGAGACCGTGGTCGTTCACGCCGTCGAGCACGCCCCACAAGCAGTCGCTGGCGACGAGCGTGGGCGTGCCGGACCACGAGCTGTGCAGGAAGTTCCCCTCGCAAGCACCGGGATGGTAGTCGTAGTTGCGCACCAGCATCGGTTCGCCGCGCGACCACACGGCTTGCGAGCACCCCGTGATGTACGGCGTCGGTCGGTACAGGCTGAGCATGCGCGCCGCCTGCGTGTTTCCGCCCGTGAGATCGATCAAGCGATCCCAGATCGGCAGCAGCTCGGGCATGTGCCGATCGAGCTGATCGCGACAAACTCCGTATTCCGGACGTTCTTCGTCCCCGTCCTTCAGGAACCAGCGGCTGTACGAGGCCCAGGTGCGCTCGAACAACTTGGTCCACATCGGACCCGGCTCTGCTTCTTGGACCCAGCGGAAACGGAACGGGATCGCCGGGCGGGGCTGAGTCGAACTACCCATGCGCAGGAAAGCCGTTAGATCGACGCCGTACCGGTTCCGGCGCCGTTCTGGTGAAAGACGTCATGAAGCCCTTAGAGGAACTTGAAGCCGGCGACTTCGGCGAGTCCCGCAGCTTCCGCACGACCGGATGCGGTGGACTTGCCTGCGACGTACTGCCCGCGGATGCCTTCGACCCACGCCTTGGCGCGAGAGGTCAGCTTGAAGCCCTTGGTCATCAAGCGACCCGGGGTGACCAGGATGCCGAGGTCGGCCCCCTCGTAGAACCAGTCGCCTTCCTTGGCGATGCGCAGGAAGAAGGCGCGGTTCTCGGCTGCGACCGTGCGCCTGTGCGTCTGCGGTCGAATGAACTCGATGCTCCCGTCTTCACCGAGTTCCCAGACCCCCGACCGCGGAGCTCCGACGATCGGCTTGATCTCAGTTCCCGTGTGCTTGATCACCATCTGACTCCAATTGTCGATGTTGTCGGCATCCGACCAGCGCAGGTTGATGTCCTCGACATCGATGCTGAACGGGATGCCGGAGTACTCGAGCAAGTGGAACAAGAACAGCGGCGCATCGGCGTGCGCGAAGGTCGCCAAGTTCGTCATCGAGCTGGCACCGGTGATGCGCGGGTTGATCTCGCCGAGGTAGACGTCACCCGTGTCGAGATCCGAGAGGAAGTCGATCTCGAAGTAGCCGCGGTAGTGTCGCTTGCGCAGCGCTTCACCGATCTTGAAGGCGGACTTGCGTGCGAAGTCGCGGACCTTCTGCGGGAAGGTGTCCGCGAACACCTCGTTGCCGCACCAGCCGCCCTTGTAAGGCGTCAGTTCCTTGAAGCCGACGAGTTCCGTCATCAGGGGCCCGACGATCGTGCCGTGTCGCGTGACGCACGCCTCGAGCGCGGAGCCGCGACAGCGCACGCGTTTCATGACCTTGACCTCGCGCTCGCCTTCGATCTCTGCGGCGTACTTCTGGTACTCCTTCTCGTTCGCGATGAAGAAGGTCGTGTGGCCTGAGTCGCCGAAGGCGGTCTGGACGACAAGCTTGCTGCCGAGCTTGTGGCGCTTCGCGATCGAGCACAAGTGATCCCAGCCCTTCACCTTGGTCAGCGCGTTCGGGACGCTCTTGACCCCCGCCTCGTTGCCGATGCGGGTCGTGACCATCTTGTTGTCGATGCGCTGGCGCAGCTTGGCGGGCGGGAAGCAGACTCGCAGGCCCAGACGCTTGCAGATCTCTTCGGTCTCTTCGTCGAAGAACAGGAAGGCCGCGTTGCCGCGATGACCGCGCTTCCTGTGGGGCGCGTTGCTCTTGACCAACGCTTCGAAGTCCGGGTGCGAGAGCAAGTAGTTGTTGATCTCTTCGATGCTCTCGAAGACCGGATGCGGCCGCTCCGACGGCACGAAGACGTGCGGGTGCGCACCGTCGAAGCAGTCGATGTAGTTGACGAAGGTGAAGTTGCGCACCCACTCGTCCATCCCCAACAGGTTGAAGGGCGTCGCACTGACGAAGTAAGTCGGGACATCCGCCTTGTGGAAGTACCGGCGCATGTCGGAGACTCCGTTCAGCTTGTTCTTCGTCATTTCGCCGCTGTTTGCTGGGTCCGAGGTCTGTGAGCGCTGTGCGGTTTCTCACTCACGAGCTGATCGAGGATCGCCTGCGTGAAGACACGCAGGCCTTGCGAGGAGTCGTAACCGTGGATCTCCTTCACGTCGAGCGCCTTCAAGTAGGAGAGGATGTCTTCCGTGATCACCTGTCCGGGGACGAGGATCGGGAAGCCGGGCGGATAGGGCGTGACGAAGCACGCCGAGACTACCTCGCGACCGGAGCCGATCGCTGCTTGCACCGAGCCGTCCATCGGCAAGCGCTCGCAGCACGCGCCGTCGTACGCCAAGAAGAACGCACGGCGCATGTCCCCTTCCGGCGTGTTGCCGGTCGGATCATCGACGAAGGCGGAGTGAAAGCGGCTGAAGTGCGGCAGCGGCGGCAGCTTCTCGGTCAAGTCCGTCACTCGCGTGGCGACTTGAGCGCGATGGACGTCGCTCTGGTCTTCCGCTGACTCTTCGATCTCGAGCGCGACGCGCAGCAGGACGTCCAACAGGTACGTCGCCGACCCGCTGGTCGAACCGATGTTGACCAGGAACAACACCGTGTTGCGCGTGGTCTTGTTGATCTGGATGTCGAAGCGTTCGCTGAGCAGCTCGCGGAAGGTGTCGCCGTCCATTCCCGTCGCGCCGATGTTCAGGGAGACGCGCAACGGGTCGAGCGCAAACTCGTCGTGTCGCCAGTGATCTTCGACGCGGTGGAAGCCCGTCTCGGGATCGTAGAAGCGCTGGAGTCCCGACGGGCGGTACTCCTCGGGGATCATGTCCTTGACCCGCAGCACGCGGAAGTACTTCGCGAGCAGCGGGTGATCGACGATCTGACGACGGATCATCATCGCCAGGCCGACACTTTGGCGCACGAGTTCGTAGCCCTCGAGTTCCAGCTGCCGGCGCCCGACGTCGAGCGACGCCAGAATCTGGTAGTTGGGCGAGGTCGAGGTGTGCGTCATATACGCTTCGTGAAACGCGTCGTGCGCGAGCTGTTCGAAGTCCTGGTCGTAGACGTGGATCATCGAGCCCTGGCGCAGAGACGTCAGCGTCTTGTGCGTCGAGTGCGTCGCGTAGACGCGCAAACGTGCACGGTCGGGATCGGGCAGGAGCTCGCGATCGACCCAAGTCGCCTCATCGTCTTGATCGAGCTTCGCCGTCTCGGCGGCCCACGCGTCGTACTTGACGCGGTACTCCGGATCGGCGAACTCGGTGCGCAACTTGCGCGCCGCGGCCATCGAAGTGCGCCGGCGGTAAGTCGGCGTAGCGCACGCGAAGGCGAACCACGCTTCGTCCCACAAGAACACCATGTCGGGCTTGATCGCGAGCACTTCGCGCATGATGCGCTCGGGGTCGTAGGTAACCCCGTCGAAGGTGCAGTTGGTCAAGAGCAACATGCGCACGCGATCGAGCTTGCCCGCTTGCTTCAGCCGGAACAGCTGGCGCTTCATCTCCGCCAGCGGCACGCCGCCGAACATCGTGAACTCGTCCAGCGGATAGGCATTCAAGTAGACCGGCTGCGCACCGATGAGCACCAAGGCATACGGGTGTGACTTGTGGCAGTCGTGCGACAGCAACACGAGGTCGCCCGGCTTCACCAAGCCCTGCGTCACGATCTTGTTCGCCGTCGACGTTCCGTTCGTCACGAAGAAGCTCTGGCGCGCACCGAACGCGCGCGCGACCTTCTCCTGCGCTTCCTTGATCGTGCCCTTGGGCTGCAGCAACGAGTCCAAGCCGCCCGTCGTCGAAGAGGTCTCGGCGAGGAAGATGTTGCGCCCGTAGAAGCGCCCCATGTCTTGGATCCAGTGCGACTTCGAGATCGACTTGCCGCGCGAGATCGGCAGCGCGTGAAACACGCCGGTCGGCTTGTGGCTGTACTCGCGCAGCGCGTCGAAGAACGGCGTCTCGTAGCGCTCGTGGATGCCCTTGAGGATGCTGAGGTGCAGCTCGAGATAGTCCTCTTGACGGTAGAACACGCGACGAAAGTAACGGGAGTCGCTGGCCGACACGCTGCCGAAGGTCTCGTCGGTGACCTTGAACATGTCGAGCTCGGGGCGCAGTGCGATCAAGGTCTCGGACAACGCTCCGCTGGGATCGTCTTCCGCCAGCGCGAGTTGCTTCGGCTCGATCATCTTCAGGTAGTAGCGCAGCTCCGGAATCGAAGTCGTCGACTCGATCGGAAACTGGTAGCGCAAGACGCAGCTCTGGATGCTGTGGTTGAACGCAACCGCGATCACCGCGTCTTCGAAGCTCGGAACGACAACGATGTCGTAGACGAAGTCGTCGTCTTCGCAGCGCATCGCGGACAACTCAGCTCGCAATGCCGCTTCTTCGCAGCCGTCGATCTCGTCGACGACCAAGACTTCGAAGTACGGCCGGTCCTCGGACCACAGCCGCGTTTCCTTGGCGGTCTCCGTGTCCTCGAGCGGAAGGGGTTCGCGATCGCTGACCTCGAACTCGTCCTGGATCTTTCCGAGATCACGGTGCCGGTAAGCACCACCGACCAGCATGCGCACGGTGCGAGCGACTTGACGCTGAAGCGCTTGATACCAGCCGCGTTTGAACAGGCGATGCAGCTCGGAACACAGCTTGTCGCCTGGATAGGCCCAGTACTGCTCGATCCCGATGAGAATCTCGATCGCCTCCTCGACCGCGGCTTTCAGTTCCTTGGTTTCACGCCCCGAGTTCGAGTAGCGGTGCAGCTTCTCCGTGTGATGCTTCAGTTGGTTCCAGGTCTCGACCCGGAACTGCGAGGCCGCATAGTGGCCTTGGAACTCACGATCTCTGTCGATCTCCTTCACTGGATCAGTTCCTTCGGGTTGTGCAGACCGGCCTGCGATCCACGTTCCGGTTTCGCGAGGTCGCCCAGACCGTTCAAGTACGGCCAGTTGCGCGCTTCAGGGCTGTAGACCGAGAACTCGACGTTGCGGTCACGAAAGCTCTTCAGCTGCTGACCGAGGCCGCGCAGTCCGAGCTCGCGGCTGCGACGAACGCGCTCGAAGTCGATCTCGAGCGGGATCATCTCGGGAGCGCTGAAGCCTTGGTAGAGAACTTCGCCCGCCGGACCGCAGATGATCGAGCGACCGTTGCCGCAGTCGCCGAAGCCGTTGATGCCGAAGACGAAGCACTGGTTCTGCGCCGCGGAGGCCCTCACGATCGAAAGCTCGACGTCGCGGTCGATCGTACCGGTCAGCGTCGGGTGCAGAATCACCTCCGCGCCGAGCGCCGCGAGCGTGCGCGCCGTCTCGGGGAACCACAGGTCGTAGCAGATCGAGACGCCGAAGCGTCCGCCGTCCGGAACGTCGAAGACGAGGAACTCGGAGCCGCCTTCGACGCCTTCTTCGTAAGGCCGGAACGGGAACATCTTGCGGTAACGCCCGACGATCTCGCCGGCGGGGTTGATCATGGAAGCCGTGTTGAAGATCTGATCACCGACCTTCTCGAACATCGAGCCGGGCAGCAGCCAGATGCCGTGCTTCTTGGCCCAGCCCTGAAAGACTTCTTCCGTCGCGTTCGGGATCGACTGCGCGTTCTTGATCAACGGGCCGAAGGGTGCGAGTTCGCTGAACACGACCATCTGCACCCAAGGGTAGACGGACATCAAGACGTCGAGCCGCTGCCCCATCTGGGTCACGTTTTCGTGGGTAGCGGAAAGCTCGAGTTGCATCCCTGCGATAGCGAAGGGCTTCATGCGGTGGCCTTGTCGGTCAGTGCGAGAACAGCGCCCTCGATCGCGGTAAGTCCACGATCGAGGTCTTCGTCGGAAATCACGAGCGGAGAGAGAATGCGCAAGACGTTGCCGTTGCGCCCGGCCGGCATCACGAGCACGCCGCGTTCGCGGCAGCCGGCGATGATCGCGGCGACTTCTGCGGTAGCCGGTTGCCCCGGGTCGCGTTCGTGACAGAGTTCGAGTCCGATCATCGCGCCGAGCCCGCGCACGTCGGCGACGAGTGGCGAGCGCGAGGCCAGGCTCTCGAAGCGTTCGCGGGTGAGCTTCCCGATGTGGCGCGCGCGCGAGTTGAGATCGAGGTCTTCCATCACGGCGATCGTGGCGAGCGCCGCGGCGCACGCGACTGGGTTGCCGCCGAAGGTGCCGCCGATCGTGCCGGGGCGTGCTTTGTCCATCACCTCGGTCTTGCCGACAACGGCCGAGATCGGCATACCGCCGCCCATCGACTTCGCCCAAGTGGAGAGGTCGGGAACGATGCCGAAGTGCTCGTAAGCGCCCCAATAACCTGTGCGGCAGAAGCCGGTCTGCACTTCGTCACAGATCAGCATGATGCCGTTGTCGTCGCAGAGCCGGCGTAAGCCGCGCATGTAGTCGATCGGCGCCGCGATGAATCCGCCTTCGCCGAGCACGGGTTCGATGATGACCGCAGCGACTTGTTCCGCATCCACGCGGTTGGACAGCGTGTCCTTGAGTCGCGCGAGTTCACGCTTCACGAAGTCGTCTTCGGTCATCCCCGCGCCGTCGTGGAAGCGGCGCGGATACGGAACGCGATAGACTTCCGGCGCGAACGGACCGCAGCCGAGCTTGTACTTGGTCTTCGAGGTGAGCGTCATGCCCATCAGCGTTCGACCGTGGAAGGCTTCGGTGAAGCAGATCACCGAACCGCGCGCCGTCGCTTGACGCGCGATCTTCACCGCGTTCTCGACGGCTTCAGCGCCGGAGTTCGCGAGCATGGCCTTGGTCGAAGGCCCGTGCGGCAGGAGTTCGACCAGCTTCTCGCAGAGCGCGACATAGGGTTCGTAGGTCGCGACGTGGAAGCAGGTGTGAAGCAGCTTGCCGGCTTGTTCACGGATCGCTTCGACCACGCGTTCGTTGCAGTGGCCGACGTTCATCACGCCGATGCCGCCCGCGAAGTCGAGCAGTGTTGTCCCGTCCGGACAGAGGATCTGGGAACCTTTCGCCGAGATGGCAACGGTGTTCCCGGCGAACTGAGCCACACCGGGGGGCACGACCGCGCGGCGCCGCTCGATCAGGTCTGGTGAAGTGTTCTCGAACTGGTTCATTGAGGGAGTAGCACGCTCAGAGGAGGAAAGCGTCGCCGAACCCAGAAGGCCGTAAGCGGGTGGCAACGCCGCATGATAGAACGGCGCACACCCAGAACATAGAGAACCCAACTAGTTCGCTTCCTGCACCCGCGCCTTCCTGAATCTCCACATGCGCTACCTCTCCCGCATCGGCGGCTCCCTCCGGGAGTCCGACCAGGTCGATGTGATCACCAGCCCCTTCGACGGCTCGGTGGTCGGTGAAGTCTGCGTCGCGACCGACGCCGACATGGACGACGCCATCGCCGCCGCGGCCGACGCGTTCGAAGTCACTCGGCGCATGCCGACGCACCAGCGCATCGCGATCCTCACCGAGGCCGCCGCGATCCTCGAGCGGCGGTCCGAAGAAGTCGCGACGCTGATCAGCGCCGAGTCCGGCAAACCCATCCGCTACAGCCGCGGCGAAGTCGCGCGGGCCGTGATCACCTTCCGGCTCGGCGCGGCCGAAGCGACCCGCCCCACCGGCGAGGTCCTGCCGATCGACCTGGAAGCCCGCGCCGAGGGCCGCCTTTGCTTGCACGCCTCCGTGCCGCGCGGTCCGGTCGCCGCCATCTCCCCCTTCAACTTCCCGCTCAACCTGATCGTCCACAAGCTCAGCCCGGCGATCGCGATCGGCACCTCGACGGTGCTCAAGCCGCCGCCGCAGTGCCCGCTGACCGGCTTCGTGCTGGCCGAGATCCTGGAAGAAGCCGGCCTGCCGCCGGGCGCGCTGAACGTGCTGCACTGCTCGCCGAGCACGGCCCAACGGATGGTCGAGGACGACCGCCTGAAGGTGCTCTCGTTCACCGGCAGCGACGTGGTCGGCTGGAAGCTCAAAGCCCTCGCCGGGCGCAAGCAGGTACTGCTCGAGCTGGGCGGCAACGCACCGTGCATCGTCGACGAAGGCACGAGTCTCGACGACTGCATGCCCTCGATCGTCGCCGGAGCCTGGGCGCACGCCGGCCAGGTCTGCATCAAGGTCCAGCGCGTGTTCGTTCACCGCTCGCTCTTCGACGCCTTCCTGGAGCGTTTCGTCGCGGAGTCTCGCGCTGTCGCCTGCGGAGATCCGATGGACGAAGCGACGGTGGTCGGACCGCTGATCGAAGCGCTGCACGTCGACCGCGTGCTCGCCTGGGTCGAAGAAGCCCGCGCTTCCGGCGCGACGGTGCACTGCGGCGGTGAGTCCGACGGCCAAGTCGTCGCCCCCATCGTGCTGACGAACGTCGGCCGCGATGAGCGCGTCTGCAAGGACGAGGTCTTCGGCCCGGTGACCGTGCTCGAAGCCTTCGACCACTTCGACGAAGCCCTCGCCGCCTGCAACGCCAGCCGCTTCGGCCTGCAAGCCGGCATCTACACCAAGAACCTGAGCCGCGCGCTGCAAGCCTTCCACGAGCTCGACTACGGCGGCATCTTGATCAACGATGTGCCGACCTTCCGCGTCGACAACTTCCCCTACGGCGGGACCAAGGACTCCGGCTTCGGCCGCGAAGGCATCCGCTTCGCGATGGACGAGATGTCGGAGCCGAAATTGCTGGTGATGCGCGGGCTGTGATCCGCGTCGATCTATCGAGTGCAAGCGCAAGGAGCGGCCCGCCATGGACCGCTCCTTGTTCATTCGGTTCGGGACGTTTCAGTCAGCGCTGTTCGCCGCCTTGGTGCTCGCGCAAGTGTTCCAGGTCTACCTTGGAGAAGTACGTGCCGCTGAAAGCCGACACGGCTTCACGCAAGCTCGCGACGTTCGCGACATCGGTGGTTTGCTTGCACTTCATGGCGTAAACCGTCATGCGGTGCAGCAGCTCCAGTTGTTGCGCGTACTTCGCGCGCGCTGCAGAATCGGCATCGGCCGCGGGCAACTTGATGCGCTGCGCGAGCCAATACGCGGAGACCTGATCCTGGATCTTCTGAGCGTGCTCATCCTTCGTCACCGTCCAACGCACCATCTGGTTGATGTTCGGCGCGTCGGCGCTCTGAAAGCCGGCGATCTCGTTCATGCCCTTCTCGATCGTCGCTGCGTCTTCCAACAGCATGTCGATGCGCAGTGTGTCACCGTAGATGCCGCAGGGCACCTGGCAGTGAAAAGGCTGCGAAGCGGTCGGTTCGACGGGGGCATTCGTCGGCAGCACGAAGCCGAGTGCGAGGACGGGGATGCTGATGACGGTGAAGAGTGTCTTCATGGCTGGAATGTTCTTGGTCTTGGTACGGGTGAGAGCGCTCTCTGTACGCCGATTCGGGTCGGTGCTCAACCTTCCAGTCGAGTCCTTCGCGAACCATTCTCGACGCCCGCAAGTACGGAGTCAGGGCATTTCTTCCACGATTCTAGGGCGGACGCATCGCCGGGCGTGGCGCCGGCATGAAATCGTGGAAGAAGTTCCCTGGCTCCGTACCCGCTCCGGGCTGAGGACGAGCCGGCCGTGGTACCGCTCGTCACGCGTCAGTCGTGACCCCTTGGTCCGGCGCGCAGCTCCGGCGAAGTCCAGAGGTCTTCGATCGCACGCAACACGTCGCGGCGGCTGAGCAAGCCGACCAGGCGGTTTCGGTCGACGACGGGGAAGCGGCGCAAGGGACTCGTCAAGAAGCGCTGTGCGGCGACCTCGATGTCCTCGTAGACTTCGAGCGTCTCGACCTCTTTCGTCATGCAGTCCGCGACGCAGCTGCCGGGGTCCTGGAAGTAACTCGCACGAAACACCGCGCCGATGATGTCGCGCTCGGTCAGGATGCCGACGAGGCGCTCGCGTTCGTCAACAACCGGACCGCCCGAGATTCCGTGCTGCACCAAGATCCGGCGCGCCTCGTGCACGCTCATGCGCGGCGGGAGCACGACGGGATCAACGGTCATGTAGCTGCCAACGGTCAGCATGCGGTGCCTCCTTCGCTGTCTGCAGTGTGTGCGGGGCAACCGTCACAACGCCGCTTCGCGAGCGGTCGCCCGCGCATCGAGCCGCAGGCCAGCGCGGCGAATGCGGCGCAGAAGACGAAGAGCGTGAGCAAGTAGGTGATCATCGGGTGTACCTCAAGGGACGAGTTCCGCCGCGAAGCGCGGACTGAGCCACTCGGCAAATCCGTCGGCCGTGCGCCAGACGATGCGCACCGACATGTCGCGACGCAGCGCCAGCTCGCGCACCGCGTCCGGATGGAGCACAGCGAGCGCCGTCGCATACGCGTCCGCCTCCGCGGTCGTGGGCGCGAGCACCGTCGCCGACGCGATCTCGTGAATCGCGGGGCGACCGGTTCGCGGATCGAGGATGTGTGCGTAACGCCGACCGTCATGCTCGTACCGGCGTCGATAGTCGCCGGAAGTGGCGAGCCCGCCGACCTTCAGCTGGACCGTCCGCAGGAGGGACTCCCCGCCGGCACCGGGAGCCTCGATCGCGACGCGCCACGCACGCCCCCGCGGGGACTCGCCGCGCGCGCGGAGCTCGCCGCCGATCTCGACCAAGTAGTGCTCCACCCCCTCTCCCTCGAGGTGCCGCGCCACCGCGTCGACCGCGAATCCCTTGGCGACCGCGGACAGATCGACGGTCAGTCGAGCGTCGCGCTTACGCAGTGCGGGAGGCGACTCGCCGGTCTCGAGCAACTCGAAGCCGACGTAGGCGCGTCGCTCGGCGAGCTCGACGTCGGTCGGCAGCCCGCTCCGCGGCCCGCTCGGCCCGAATCCCCACAACTCGACCAGCGGGCCGACCGTCACGTCGAAGGCACCGCCGGTCGCCGAGCTCACTGCGCGCGACAGCTCGACCACCTCGTGCGTTTCGTGGGAGACCGGGAACCAGTCCGTCGACGCCGTAGCGTTGAAACGCGAGAGTTCGGAGTGCGGGACGTAGGTGGACATGCGCGCGTCGATCGACTGGATCACTTCGTCGACCGTCCGCTGGAGCCGGGGCAGCTCGACACCGACCGGCAGTCGCGCTATGCAGACCTCGTAGGTCGTGCCCATCGTGACGCCGGTGAAACGTGCGGCTTCCGGTGCCCCAGCAGGCTCTCGCTCCGCGTTCGGCGCAGGAGCACAGCCGAGCGCGAGACAGACAGCGAGCAGCATTGCGTGCCACTTCATCCCGCTAGCCTCCGAAGTCGTCGAAGCGAATGTTCGCGGGTTCGACGCCGAGCTCGTCCAGCATCGCGCACACCGCGTGGACCAAGAGCGGCGGTCCGCACAGGTAGTACTCACAGCTTTCCGGCGCGGGGTGCTGCTTCAAGTAGGCGTCGAACAGCACCTGGTGGATGAAGCCGACGGCGCCCTTCCAGTCGTCGTCCGGCCGCGGCTCGGACAGCGCCGGCACCCAGCGGAAGTTCTCGTAGGCTTGCTGCAGCCGCTCGAAGTCTTCGGTGTAGAAGAGCTCACGCAAGCTGCGCGCTCCGTACCAGAAGCTGATCGTCCGCTCGCTGCGCAGGCGCTCCAGCTGATCGAATATGTGCGAGCGCAACGGCGCCATGCCCGCCCCGCCGCCGACGAAGACCATCTCGCGCTGCGAGTCCTCGGCAAAGAAGTGCCCGAAGGGACCCGAGATGACGACCTCGTCACCCGGCTTCAACTGGAAGATGTAGGACGAGACCACGCCTGGAGGAATGCCGGGCGGCGCATTCGGCGGCGGCGTCGCGATGCGCACGTCGAGCATCAAGATCCGGTCGTCACCGGGAGGGTTCGCCAGCGAGTAAGCGCGCCTGGTCGACTGCGTCGCGGAGGCATTGAAGCGCCACAAGTCGAGTTCGTCCCACGCACTGCGAAAGCGTCCGTCCACGTCGAAGTCGGCGAAGCTCGTGCGATACGGCGGGCACTCGAGCAGCACGTAGGCGCCGGCCCGAAACTCGAGCCGCTTGCCGGCCGGAAGCTCGAGCACCAGTTCCTTGATGAAGCTCGCGACATTGCGGTTCGAGCGCACACGGCAGCGGTAGTGTTCGACGTCGAGCAGTTCCTCGGGAACGCGCAGCTCCACGTCTTCACGCAGCGTCACCTGGCAGGCGAGTCGCACACCACGCGCGAGTTCCGCGCCTGACAGGCGATCGACTTCGATCGGCAGCGCCGACCCGCCTCCGGAGCGCAGCTCGACGCGACACAGACCGCAAGTCCCCTTTCCACCGCAGCCGGCCGGCCACGCGATGCCGTTGTCGAAGAGGACCTCGAGCAACTTCGCACCCAGTGGTGCCTCCAATCGGCGCTGCGCGTCCAGCACGACCTCGACCGTCCCCACCGGTATCAGCTTCGAGCGCGCCACCAGGATGACCAGCACGAGGCACATCACGATCAGCGTGAAGACCCCGGCACCGAGCAGGACTTCAAGCACGAGCACACCTCCCATTCGTGAGTCGCTTCATCCCAGACGCAGTCCGGAGAAGCCGAGGAAGGCGAGCGACATCAAGCCCACGACGATGAAGGTGATCCCGAGCTCGCGCAATCCCTCGGGAACATCGCTGTGGCGCAGCTTCTCACGGATCCCGGCCAGCGCCACGACGGCCAGCGCCCACCCGCAACCGGTACCGACGCCGTACACCACGCTCTCCGCGAAGTCGTACTTCCGTTCGACCATGAACAGCGCCCCGCCGAGGATCGCGCAGTTGACCGTGATCAGCGGCAGGAAGATGCCCAGCGCCTGCTGCAGTCGCGGGTAGTGGCGCTCGAGCACCAGCTCCAGAATCTGCACCGTCGCAGCGATCACACCGATGTACGTGATCAACCCGAGGAAAGAGAGGTCCACAGCTGGGAGTCCCGCCCAGGAGAGCGCGCCTTGCCGCAACACGTATTGATGGAGCAGATAGTTGATCGGAATCGTGATCGCCTGCACGACGAGTAACGCGATGCCGAGCCCCATCGCGGTCTCCACGCGCTTCGATACCGCCATGAAAGTGCACATGCCGAGGAAGAAGGTCAGCGCCAAGTTCTCGACCAGCGCGGAGCGCAGGAACAGGCTCACGTAATCCATCACACGTCTCCCTCGCTGCGCGCGGTGGCCGGATCCGCGCCGGCATGGCGCGCTGAATGCTCCGACTTCCTCGAATGCAGCACCCAGCTCAACAAGCCGATCACGAAGAAGGCACTGGGCGCGGTTTGCATCACACCCAAGGGCTGGAACCAGCCGCCCTCCGCGGCGAGCGGCAGCACCTGACGGCCGAGCAGCGATCCCGCACCGAGCAGTTCCCGTGCGCCGCCGACAAGCGTCATGATCAACGCGTAGCCCAGTCCGTTCCCTAAGCCGTCGAGAACGCTGGACCACACGCCGTTGTGCATGGCGTGCCCTTCCGCGCGACCGAGCACGATGCAGTTCGTGATGATCAGTCCGACGAAGACAGACAACTCCCGGCTCATTTCGTAGGCGTAGGCCTGCAACACCTGATCGGCGACGATCACCAACGACGCGATGATCGTGATCTGGACGATCAGGCGAATGCTGCGCGGAACCTGATTGCGGATCGCGCTGATCACCGCGTTGGAGACCGTCAGTACGCAGATCAACGCGAGCGACATGGTTAAGGAAGCGGCGAGCGTGCGCGTGATGGCGAGCGCGGAGCAGATTCCCAGCAACTGGACCGCGATGGGGTTATCGTCGAGCAAGGGGCGAGTGAGCGCGCGTACGGGATCGACTGAATTGGTGTACGTTCGCGTCATGATCGGAGCCTCGCGAGGTAGGGCCCGAAGCCGTCTTCACCGACCCAAAAGCGCACGAGTTGCGAGACAGCGTTCGAGGTGCGCGTTGCGCCACTGATCCCGTCGACGCGGTGCTCCGCGTCCGCCGCGGAAGCAGCCGAGGACGACTTTCCGACGGAGATCCGCAAGACGCCTTCCGCATCGCGCAGCCGCTTTCCGTCCCAGCGCGCCTGCCAGTCCGGGTCGTCGATCACGCCGCCCAGTCCGGGCGTCTCGCTCTGCTCGTAGAAGGCGAGACCGGCAACCGTGTTGCAGTCCCGCTCGAGCGCCAGGTAACCGCGAATCGTCGTGACGTAGCCCGCACCGTGGACCGGCAAGATCACCAGCTCGAGCTGCTCGCCGCGCCGGACCTCGTAGACCACGGCATACAGCGCACGCCGACCGAGCTTCGCGAGATCGCGCTCGGGCGCCAGCTCTACGCTCTGTAGCGGGTCCTGCTCGGCTCGCAGTGGATCGAAAGTCGCAGGATCGAGCTCGTCGGCATACTCCCCCGTCCCCAGCTCGACCACGCGCGCTCGAAGGTCGATCTCGTCGAGCGACGCGAGCATCTCGGTCAGAGCGGGTTGGCGCGCGAGGATCTCGGTGATGCGAGCCTCGCGCAACACGCGCTGGTTCTCGGCCCTGCGACCTCCCAGCCACTGCACCGAGAGTGACACGAACAACGAGCACACCACGCAGACCACCGCAGCCACGAGCAGCGTACGAGCGGGGCTCTCGTGCACGACGATCGCACGCTCGTTCATCGCGTCTCTCCCGAATTCTCGAAGCGCCGCCGTCGCTTGCGGATGTGCAGGCGCACGACGCCGTGATCGATCAAGGGCGCGAATACGGAACCGAGCAACACGGCGAGGGTCGCTTCTTCCGCGTGGTCCGGACTGCCGACGCGGATCACGATGATCAACGCGCCGATCAGGAAACCGTAGAGCCAGCGGCCCGTTCGGGTGTTCGCGGCCGAGGTCGGGTCGGTGGCGATGAACACCAGGATGAACGCGCTGCTGCCCAGCGTGAGTTGCCGGTACCACGGCAGGTCGGCACCGGGAAGCGCTGAACCGGAGGTCCAGGACAAGAGCTGCGCGGCTGACGCGAGTCCGAGCAGCGCTCCGAGCAAGATGCGCCACGAGATCGCACGCACCGCGAGGAGATAGACAGCGCCGACCGAGCAAGCCAGCGTCGATGTCACTCCCAGCGGGCCGGGCACGGTCCCCATGAAGCTTGCGTACCAGCCGGCGCCCTGCGCGCGTACGGCCTCGATCCCGCCCGCAGCGGCGAGGTTCAGATCACTCGGCATAGCGAATCCGTGCACCGCGACCTGCGCCTCTGCGCCCGAGACTTGATCGGGATAGGAGACGGCGAGGAACGCCAGTCCGACCAGCACGGGGTGCACGAAGTGATACCCCGTGCCGCCGAAGACCTCTTTGCCGAACACCACGCCGCACGAGATTCCGAGCGCCGCCTGCCAGAGCGGAAGCCCGGGCGGTAGGCAGAGGGTGAAGAGCAAGGCGAAGAGACCCAGTCCGGGCAGGAGTGCGCGCTTGCGGAGCCGCGCGAATCCGTGTTCCCAGAGCGAGCCTACGGTGTAGCTGACGAGCCACAGCGGCAACAGATACAGCGCACCGTGCAGTGCGCAATCGAGCACGCGTTCGGGATCGAGGCCGACCCCCAGCAGTTCGAGCAAAGAGCCCCGCCAACCCGATACCTGAGAACGACCGAGTTCGGCAAGCGCTCGATTCGCTTGCAATCCGACGTTGAAGCCGCCGAACAGCAGGGAAGGGAGCAACGCCAACTGCACGCGCCGGTAATACGCGGCGGAGCTGTCGACTGCGCGCACGTGCGGCGCACCGGTCGTCACCAAGGCCGGAGCGGGGCGCTGCGCAGCGCGGAGTCGTGCGATGATGCTCATGCGTCCCGGCTCCTCAGTTCGTCGAGTACCGACCGCAGATGGAAGCCGTAGTCATGCTTGCCCGGGCAGACGTAGCTGCACAGCGCGAGGTCTTCTTCGACCAACTCGAGGCAACCAAGCGCTTCCGACGCCTCGAGATCGCGCAGCATCAGCGCACGCAGCAACGGAGTGATCAGCATGCCCTGCGGCCCAACGCGCTCGAAGGCTTCCACGGGCAGTTGCGGCCCGCCGCGACCGTGCAGCGCCGTGTCACGCGCCGCGAGCACGGTGATTGCACGGTGATGACGCCCGAGGTGTCGCCCCCATCCCGCGGCTTCCCGTCCAGACAGCGCAGAACCGGAGATGGCGCGGCACGCGCCGGGAAGCAGCTCTTCGCGCAGCAAGTCGTCGATGTTGGCGCCGAGCCGGGTGCGCACGAGTCGCGGACGCGCGACCTGCGAGCCGGCTAGGGCGATCACGCGTTCGAGGTGCAGCACACCGCCGGTGAACAACCGGCCGATGGCGGCGACATCCTGGTAGCCGACGTACCAGTGCACGAAACCGCGCCCGACGGGCGCGATGCGCTGCATGTGCGTCCCCGGCAGTCCCGCCGGATGCGGCCCGCTGAACTCGGCGACGGTGACGCCTTCGAGATCGCCGCCGGGGACCGCGGAGCCGGCGGCGCGGCAGAGGTAGAGCGGAACTCGACAGAGCCTCATCAGCACCTGCAAGCCGTCCGCGAAGTCGTCCGCGTGATCCGCGAGCACGACGGCCGGGTCGGCCGCCAGCGGATCCGTGTCGATGGCGGTCACGAACACCGCGCGGGGCCTGCTGTGAGGGTCCGCGAGGCTGCCGTACGGCCGCTCACGCAACGCTGTCCACAGCCCGGATTCGAGCAGCCGGCGTCGAGCGGTCTCCGGCTCGAGCCGCGGCAGCTCGCCGCGCTCCGTACGCTCGAACTCGACCGGTGCAGCGCCATCCAACTCGATCACCAACGCGCGCAACGCGCGCCGGCTGCCGCGCTCGATGGACGACACGCGCCCCGATCCCGGCGCGGTCAGCAGCATATCCGGACGAGTTCGGCTGCGCAGCAGCGGGTGCCCGGCACGCACGCGGTCGCCCGCCTCGACCAAGAGTTCGGGCCGCAGCCCGATGTAGTCGTCGAACACCAGGGCGACGGAGCTGGTCGTTGCAGCTTCGTGAATCACCTGCTCGGGCGCCCCGCCGAGGGGAACGGACAGGCCCCGGGCGACTCGAAACTTCAGGGAAGCAGGCAGGGTGTCGTGCATAGCGGTTCGCTTCGCGGCCAGCCTAGTGGGTTCCTCTTTGTCGCCCCATACCAAGCTGTCGCCCGACTCCTGCGCACCGCTTCGTATTCGCCCAAGCGCCGCGGTCCGCTCGCGCGGGATCACCCGGATCCGAACAGAGTCGCGTTACTACGCAACACGGAATCATGTGCTGCGCACGTCAGCGCATGTCCGTCGACGTGCCGCGGGTCCAGGCTCTATTCGACGCTCTTGCCGCACGACAACTCGCCTCGACTCCTGCTCAACGGAGAGGACATGGATTCCATCACCAACGACTCGCGCTCGTCGACCTGGGACATCCTGAACCGACACGGCGTCGACCGTCGTGAGTTCCTGCGCTTCTGCACCGTCACTGCAGCCGCGCTGGGCCTGGACGCGACGATGGTGCCGCGCGTGGTCCACGCGCTGGAGACCGTACCGCGTATCCCAGTGCTCTGGCTGCATGGGCTCGAGTGCACGTGTTGCAGCGAATCGTTCATCCGTTCCGCGCACCCGCTCGCGCAGGACGTGATCTTGAACATGATCTCGCTCGACTACGACGACACGCTGCAAGCTGCGGCGGGTCATCAGGCTGAAGAGATCCGGCGACAAGTCATGCGCGACCATGCCGGCGAATACGTGCTCGCGGTCGAAGGCAACGCGCCGACCAAGGACGGCGGCGTCTACTGCACGGTCGCCGGCGAGAGCTTCCTGAACATCCTGCGCGAGACGGCTGAACACGCCCGTTTCATCGTGGCTTGGGGCTCGTGCGCCACGAACGGCTGCGTGCAAGCCGCGAAGCCGAATCCGACCGGCGCCAAGCCGGTGCACGAGTTGATTCGCAACAAGCCGATCATCAACGTGCCGGGTTGCCCGCCCATCGCCGAAGTGATGACCGGCGTGCTGACCTACGTGCTGACCTTCGGCAAGCTCCCCGAGCTCGATCGCACCGGTCGGCCGAAGATGTTCTACGGCCAGCGCATCCACGACAAGTGCTACCGACGCTCATTCTTCGACGCCGGTCAATTCGTGGAGGCCTGGGACGACGAGGGCGCACGCAAGGGCTGGTGCCTCTACAAGATGGGCTGCCGCGGGCCGACGACCTACAACTCGTGTCCGACGGTCAAGTGGAACGGCGGGGTCTCGTTCCCGATCGGCTCGGGGCACGGCTGCATCGGCTGCAGCGAGAGGAACTTCTGGGACAACGGACCGTTCTACGAACGTCTGAACGAAGTCCCGCTGCCCGGCGTCGAACTGTCCGCCAACCGCGTCGGCAAGCTGGTCTCGGTCGCGGCCGCCGCGGGCGTCGCGGCGCATCTCGCGTCGTTCGGCGTCAAGCGCCTTCGAAGAACCACTAAGCCACAGACCACTGAAGCCAAGCACGAGGGAGATGCGTCATGACCGGCGTCAAGCAACGTGTCGTAGTGGATCCCGTGACGCGCATTGAGGGTCACCTGCGCGTCGAGGCAATCCTCAACGAGAACGGCGTGATCGAAGAAGCGCTGTCGTCGGGAACCATGTGGCGCGGCATCGAGGTGATCTTGAAGGGCCGCGATCCGCGTGACGCCTGGGCGTTCACCGAGCGCATCTGCGGCGTCTGCACCACCGTGCACGCACTCGCTTCGGTGCGCGCGGTCGAGGACGCCCTAGCGATCCGCATCCCGAAGAATGCGGAGATCATCAGGAACTTGATGTTCCTGACGCAAATGGTGCAGGACCACGTGATCCACTTCTACCACTTGCATGCGCTCGACTGGGTCGACGTGGTCTCTGCGCTGAGCGCCGACCCGCAGGCGACCGCCGAACTCAACCGCAGCGTCTCGCCCCAGTGGCACAAGTCCACGCCGGGATACTTCGCCGACGTGCTCTCGACGCTCAAACGCTTCGTCGACTCGGGACAGCTCGGTATCTTCGCCAACGCGTACTGGGGACATCCGGCCTACAAGCTGCCGCCTGAAGCGAACTTGATGGCGGTCGCGCACTACCTCGAAGCGCTCAAGTGGCAGAAGGAACTGATCAAGATCCACACGGTCTTCGGCGGCAAGAACCCGCACCCGAACTACCTCGTGGGCGGCATGCCGTGCGCGATCGACCTCGAGAGTGACAACGCGATCAACGTCGAGCGCCTCAACCTAGTGAAGGACAAGATTGCGGAAGCCGTCGAGATCGTCGAGACGATGTACGTGCCCGACCTGCTCGCCATCGCGTCCTTCTACCCCGAATGGACGCAGATCGGCGGCGGAGTCGGCAACTTCATGGCCTACGGCGACATCCCGCAGAACGGGCTCGGCGATCCCGACGCGTTCCGCTTCCCCGGCGGTGTGTTGCTCGACAAGAACCTCTCAGAGGTGCTGCCGGTCGATCCGAAGGACCCCGAGCAGATCACCGAACAGGTCCCCCACTCGTGGTACCGCTACCGGGACGGAGACCCTGCGCTGCACCCTTACGATGGAGTCACCGAGCCGCATTACACGGGTCCGGAACCGCCCTACGAGTTCCTCGACGAGCAAGGCGCGTACTCATGGCTCAAGACGCCACGCTGGCGCGGCCACGCGGTCGAAGTCGGTCCGCTGGCGCGCATGCTCGTCGGTTATGCGCACGGTCGTGACGAGTTCGTCGAAGTCGTCGACGAGGCGCTGGGACAGCTCGGCGTGCCGGCGACGGCGCTCTTCTCGACACTCGGACGCACGGCGGCGCGCGGTCTCGAGACGCGACTCAGCGTCCACTGGCTGATGGCGGAGTATGACCGGCTGATCGAGAATCTGAAGGCCGGCGACTGGAGCACGGCTAACACCGAGCGCTGGGAACCGAGCACTTGGCCCGACGAAGTACGCGGATTCGGATTCACCGAAGCGCCGCGCGGTGCACTCGGTCACTGGGTGCACGTCAAGCATGGCAAGATCGAGAACTACCAGTGCGTCGTGCCCTCGACCTGGAACGCGTCGCCGCGCGACGCATCCGGCGGGCGCGGCGCCTATGAGTCGGCATTGATCGGAACGCCGATGGCGATACCCGAGCAACCGCTCGAGATCCTGCGCACGATCCACTCGTTCGACCCGTGCCTCGCTTGCGCGTCGCACGTCATCGGACCGGATGGACGCCGCTTGGCCGAAGTGATCGTGAGGTGATGCAGTGAACTCCAGCTCATCGACGACCGTCCAGGGTGCACGATCCCTGCAAGACTCCGCCGGACCGCGCTACACGCGGGTCTACGTCTGGCAGTGGCCGATCCGCATCTTCCACTGGATCAATGCACTCGCCATTACGGTGCTCTTCCTGACCGGCCTGTTTATCGCGAATCCCTTTCTGACGCAATCAGGCGAAGCCTACGACGTCTTCGTGATGGCGCGTTTCCGACAGGTGCATTTCATCTCCGGTTATGTGTTCCTCGTCGGACTGGTCTGGCGGCTCGCTTGGTACTTCCTCGGCAACGCCTACGCGCGCACCGGATTCCCCTACGTCTGGCGCCTCGGCTGGTATCGCGACGTCGCACAGCAGGCTTGGGACTACGTGCGACTCGACTTCGGCACGGTGCACCTCGGACACAACGCGCTCGCCGGACTGTCCTATGCCGTCTTCGTCGGCGGACTCGGGTTCGCGCAGGTGGCGACCGGCTTTGCGCTCTTCGGCGAGTCCAACCCCGGCGGTTTCTGGGACGGGGTCTTCGGCTGGGTGCTCCCCTTGCTCGGCGGTTCCGCACGAACGCACATGTGGCACCACCTCTTCGCGTGGGGCTTCCTGACGTTCACGATCCTGCACGTCTACATCGTGCTGCTCGACGCTCGCCAGTACCGCAATGGTCTGCTGATCTCGATGATCACGGGGATGAAGTTCAAGGCCGACAAGCGGGAGCCCGGCGATGACTGAACGACAAACCGCGGCGCCCTACTTGGTGCTCGGACTCGGCAACGTGCTGCTCTTCGACGACGGCGTCGGCGTTGAGTTGCTCAAGCTCCTGCAAGCGGAGTTGGGAGAGGATCCGCGCTTCGAGTTCATCGACGGCGGGACCCAGGGCGTCGCCCTGCTCGGCTGTTGGGAAGGCCGGCGCGGCGTCCTGTTGCTCGACGCCGAGCAGCGCGGCTCGCGGCCCGGCACGGTGCATGTCTCGAACGCACTAGCCGTCGCCTCGCACGCACGCGGAGACACGGCTCACGGCTGCAACGCCGCAGAGCTGCTGGCGGTCGTGCAGCTGACCGGCGCTCACGCGGGGCCGACGCTCCTCGTCGGCGTCGAGCCGTCCGAAGTCCGCACCGGATACGGTCTCTCGGAACCGGTGCGGCGCGCCATCCCCGAGGCACTGGATGCAGCGCGGGTGTCGCTCGCCCTTCTGGTACGCGACACCGGTCCGTTGATCGAGGAAGTGACGTCGTGCACGAGCTGAGCATCGCTGAATCTCTCCTGCGCAGCTGCCTGGAGTGCCTCGAGCGGCGTGACGGCACGCGCCTCGAGAGCGTGCAGATCGCCGTGGGCGAGCTGTCGTCCGTCGAGCCGGAACTGCTGCGCTTCGCGTGGGAAGCCGTGATCGTGGGCACGCTTGCCGACGGCGCGCGACTGGAGGTCGAGTACGTACCCGTCACGCAAGCCTGCGCGATCTGCGGCCCTGTCGCGGAGCGCCAGCCTGGTAGCTGGCTGCGGACTTGTCCGTGTTGCTCGGCGCCCCTGCTGCTCAGCGGCGGCGACGAACTCGACATCCTGAGTCTCTCTCTAGAGACCGAAACCCTACTCCAAGAGAACGAAGTCTGAACATGGATCGAGTCGAATTTCGCAAGCGGATCATGGCGGCGAACGATGCGGCGGCTGCGGCCCTGAGGCCGCGCTTCGAAGGCGTCGGCACGCTCGTCGTCGATGTCGTCTCGTCCCCCGGCGCGGGCAAGACGTCACTGCTCGAGGCGACCGCGCGACACTGCGCCGAGCGCCTGCGGCTCGGTGCGATCGTCGGCGACATCGCCACGGAACTCGACGCGGACCGGCTACGGAGCGCAGGCATGCCGGCCCACCAGATCGTGACCGGCGGCGCGTGTCATCTCGACGCGCGCATGGTCACCGACGCACTCGATGTCACCGACCTGTTGCCGCTCGACATGTTGTTCATCGAGAACGTCGGGAACCTCGTCTGCCCGGCCTCTTACGACCTCGGAGAGGACTTCAAGGTCGCGCTGCTGTCGGTGACGGAGGGTGACGACAAGCCCTTCAAGTACCCCGGCATCTTCGCACGCGCGAGCGTGACCTTGATCACCAAGACCGACCTGCTCGGCATGGCGCCGTTCGACCTCGAGAAGGCCGCGCAGCAGATCCAGACGCTCAACCCCGAGGCACGGGTGATCCCGACCTCGATCGCAACCGGCGCAGGAATGGAGACGTGGTGGGAACTGCTCGCGAACGAACTCGAAGCGAAACGCGCCTCGCGCGTGACGAGCTGACCCGCCTGCGCCTCGCGTGTCGCGGGGCCGTCCAAGGCGTGGGCTTCAGGCCGGCGGTCTATCGGCTCGCCGTCTCTCTCGAGCTGACCGGGACGGTGCGCAACGACGCGGACGGTGCGACGATCGAGGTCGAGGGGACGCGCGTGCTCGTCGAGCGCTTCCGAGAGCGACTCGAGCCCGCGCTCCCTCCCCTGGCGCGACTCGAAGCCGTCTCTGTGACGGACCTCGCCCCGGAGCACTCGGTCGAGTTCGTGGTCGACGCCTCGCAGCTCACGGCGCGCCGACGCGCGCTCGTTCCTCCCGACGCCGGTCTGTGCGACGACTGCCGCGCGGAACAGGACGATCCGAACGACCGTCGCTACCGCTACCCCTTCACGACTTGCACCAACTGCGGGCCGCGCTTCACCCTCGTGCGCGCACTGCCCTACGACCGCTCGCGCACCTCGATGTCGGACTTCCCACTCTGCGAAGCCTGCGCGCGCGAATACGCGAACCCGCTCGATCGACGCTTCCACGCCGAGCCGCTCTGTTGCCCCGCCTGCGGACCGGAGTTGCGACTCGTGGACCGGAGCGGAACGCTGCTGGGTTCGGACCAACGAGCACTGGAACTCGTACGCGAACAACTCGCGCGCGGTGCCGTCGTCGCCGTCAAGGGCCTCGGCGGTTACCAGCTCGCGTGTCGCGCCGCTGACGCCGCCGCCGTCGCCCGTCTGCGCGCTGCGAAGCGTCGCCCGTCCAAGCCCTTCGCCCTGATGGTGCGCGACCTCGACGCGGCACGAAGCATCGTTCGCCTGCGCCCGACCGACCAAGACCTGCTGTGCTCCGTACGCGCCCCCATCGTGCTCGCGCCGCGCCGCTCGCGGCGACTCGTCGACGAGGGCGTCGCGCCCGGCCTCGCGGATCTCGGCGTGATGCTGCCGACCAGCTCGCTGCACGTGGAGTTGTTCAGAGACGCACCGTACGCCGCGCTGGTCATGACGTCCGGCAACGCGAGCGACGAACCCATCTGTCGCACGGAAACGGACGCTGTTCAGCGCCTGCACGCACTCGCGGACTTCAGCCTCGAGCACGAGCGCGAAGTCGTGCGTCGCGCAGACGACTCCGTGGTTCGCACGCTACCTCGCGGTCACGTGCTCCTGCGTCGTTCGCGCGGCTGGGTGCCGGAACCGCTCCCGCTGCCCGAACACGCAGCTGAGCCCGTACTGGCGCTCGGCGGCCACTTGCAGAACACCGCCTGCCTCGCGACCGGTTCGGAGGCGTTCCTCTCCCAACACGTCGGCGACCTCGACACGCTGCTCGCGCGCGAGTTCCTGCTGGAGGTCGCAGACGGACTGGAGGACTTCCTCCAGAGCAGCGCGAAGATCATCGCGATCGACGAGCACCCTGACTACCCGAGCAGCTTGCTCGGCGAGCACCTAGCGGCAGCCCGCGGCGCGCGCTTGGTGCGCGTGCAACACCATCTCGCACACGCCGCGGCCGTGCTCGGCGAACACGAGCGCTTCCCGGCGCTCGACGAGCGCGCCGCCGCCGTGGTGCTCGACGGCACCGGTTTCGGCTCCGACGGCACGGCCTGGGGATGCGAGCTGCTCATGATCGACGGCACGCTCGACTGGCAGCGGCTCGGGCACGGGTCCGAGTTCGCGCTGGTCGGAGGCGAGCGAGCCGTGCGGCAACCCTGGCGCGTCGCGACCGCCGCGCTCGCTGGAGCGGGTCACGCGGACCTGCTCGAGCACACGCCGCTCGCCGAGTTCGTCGCGCTGGATCGCATACGGCTCGTCGCGCGTCTCGCCGACGATCCTCACTGGCTACGGGCCACGGGCGCGGGTCGCGTTTTCGAGGCCGCGGGCGCGTTGTTCGGTCTGGTCACGGAGAACAGCTATGAGGGCGAAGCCGCGGCGCGGCTCGAGTCTCTGGCGGGCTCCTACCGCGGCGCACCAGAGGTCTGGACCGAGGCCGAGCTGCGGGTCAACGAGCTCGACACGGATCGCTTGCTCGTCGCCGCCGCGCGACGTCTCGCGGCTGGAGCGCAGCCGCTCGACGAACTGGCCGCAGGCTTCCACACGACCTTCTGCCGCATGTTGGCGCACTACGTCGCGCATCGACTTCCGGAAGGCGTGCGCACCGTCGCGCTGGGCGGTGGTTGCTTCGCCAATCGCCTGCTCGCGGACGGCATCGGCGCAGAACTCCTCGAGTACGGACTCGATCCGCTGCTGCCGCGGGCCGTTCCGCCCGGCGACGGCGGACTCGCTTACGGACAGGCGCTGATCGCCACCATGGCCGCAACCCGCGCACAACTCCCCAACTACTTAGGAGAATCCTGATGTGCCTCGCCATTCCCATGCAGCTCGTCGAGCGCGAAGAGTTCGAAGGTCTCGTCGAGCTGCGCGGCGTCTACCGGCGCGTCGGCCTCTTGCTGTGCCCCGATGCACGGGCGGGAGATCACGTGCTGGTGCACGCCGGCTACGCGATCGGAACGATCGACGCCGGAGAGGCCGCTCAGACCCTCGCGCTGATCGAAGAAGTCCTGCAGGAAGAGATTCGATGAAAACTCCCGATCCCTATCACGATCCGCGCGCCGTTCACGCCTGGGCAGAGCGCATCGAAGCGGCCGGCGAGCGGCTCGGACGAACCGTGACGCTGATGGAAGTCTGCGGGTCACACACCCACGCGATCGCGGCGGCGGGCTTGCGGCGCCGACTGCCGGAGAGCGTGCGCTTGATCTCCGGCCCGGGTTGCCCGGTTTGCGTCACGCCGATCGAGTACATGGATCGCGCCGTGGCGCTCGCACGCCGCGACGACGTGATCGTCTGCACCTACGGCGATCTGATGCGCGTGCCCTCCAGCAGCAGTAACCTGGAACGTGAGAGCGCGACGGGCGGCGATGTGCACGTCGTCTACTCATCACGAGACGCGTTGGCGCTCGCGCGCCGCAACCCCGACAAGCAAGTCGTGTTCCTCGGCGTCGGTTTCGAAACGACGCTGCCGACGGTCGCCGCCGCGCTCGAAGAGGCGGAATGCGAAGGCCTCATGAACTTCTTGGTGCTGCCGGGGGCGAAGCTGATCGAGCCGCCGCTGCGCGCCCTGATCGCGGACGGCGACGTGCGCGTGGACGGCTTCCTGCTACCCGGTCACGTCTCGGTGATCCTCGGCTCCGACTTCTACGACTTCCTGCGCGACGAGGTCGGCGTGCCTGGAGTGATCGCCGGCTTCACGCCGATCGACATCTTGCGCGGCGTGCTCGAGCTGCTCGAAGTGCTGGCCGGAGACCAACCGAGCACGAACAACCTCTACGCGCGTGTCGTCACGACCGACGGCAACCGCATTGCGCGCGAGTTGATGCAGCGCTACTTCACGCCGGAGGACACGCGTTGGCGCGGACTCGGCGAGATTCCCGCCTCGGGACTCGCGCTACGGCCGGAGTTCGCGCACCGCGATGCGACGCGGCTCGAGGTGCGACTCGATCCGCCGCAGGAACCGCGCGGCTGTCGCTGCGGTGACATCCTGCGCGGCGCGATCGAGCCGCCCGAGTGCCTGCTGTACGACGGCGCGTGCACTCCGGAGTCCCCCGTCGGCGCCTGCATGGTCTCGAGCGAAGGCACCTGCGCTGCGTGGTATCGTCACGAGCGCGCGGCGACCGGAGCGGCGCGATGATCCGACACGAACACATCCTCTTGGGTCACGGTTCCGGCGGTCGGCTGACGCGCGAACTCGTCGAGGAACTATTCCTGCCCGCGCTGCGCAATCCGCACCTCGCGACGCTCACCGACGCAGCCGTGCTGGGTGCACTGCCCGCGGGCAAGCCGGCACTCACGACCGATGCGTTCGTCGTCGATCCACTCGTCTTTCCCGGCGGCGATCTCGGCTACCTCTCGGTCTGCGGCACCGTCAACGACTTGGCGGTCGCCGGCGCGCGCCCGTCGTGGCTGACCTGGGCGTTGATCCTCGAGGAAGGCCTCGACCGAGAACTGCTCGAGACCGTCGTGCAAGGCGCGGCGCGCGCGGCTCGCGAGGCCGGCGTCGAGATCGTCGCGGGAGACACCAAGGTCGTGCCGCACGGCAAGGGTGACCGCGTGTTCGCCGTGACCGCGGGTCTCGGCGTGGTCCCCGAAAGTCGCCGCTTGGGGGACGAGCACATCGAAGCCGGCGACTTGGTGCTGGTCAGCGGCACGCTCGGCGACCACGGCGCGACGATCCTCGCCAATCGTCACGAACTGGAGATCCCCGCGCTGCGCTCGGACTGCGCGCCGCTCAACGCGCTCGTGGAACAAGTCCTCGAAACCGGTGCCGACGTGCGTTCGATGCATGACCCGACGCGCGGCGGACTCGCAACGACCTGCAACGAAACGGCGCAGCGCAGCGGTCTGCGCATCGTACTGGAACAACGCGACATTCCGGTGCGCGACGACGTGATGGTCGCCTGCGAACTGTTGGGAGTCGAGCCGCTGTACCTCGCGTGCGAGGGACGGCTCGTGCTGTGGGTGCCCGAGCGCGATGCGGAGCGCGTGCTCGCCTGCCTGCGCGACCAACCCGGCGGCGAGGCCGCTGCGATCGTCGGACATGTCGAAGCTCACTCGAACGGACACGCTCCGCTCGTGCTGCGCACGGCAGTCGGCGGCGAGCATCCGCTCGACGCCCTCTCCGGCATGGACTTGCCGAGGATCTGTTGAATGCTCGCCGATGCTCTGACGCTCAACCTGATCGTTGCAGCCGCCGGCGTGGCGATCGTGCACACGGCGCTCGGTCCCGATCACACGCTGCCGTTCGTCGCGCTCGCTCGCGCCCGTCAATGGTCCCGGACGCGCACACTGTGGATCACGGCGGTCTGCGGCGTAGTCCACATCTTGTCCTCGCTGACGCTGGGACTGATCGGCCTGGGCGCCGGCCTCGCCGTAGGCAGCTTCGAGGCCGCCGAAGCCGGCCGCGGTCGATGGGCGGCGTGGTCGCTCGTCGCCTTCGGCTTCGCTTACGGCCTGTGGGGCGTCCGACGCGCCTGGACGGCACGACGCGGAATCGCTCTCCACGCGCATGCGAGCGACACGCACCTTCACGCGCATTCGCACGTCGCTCACGAGCACGCCGAGCCGACGCACAGCGTCACGGTCTGGGCGCTCATCGTCGTCTTCCTGCTGGGCCCCTGCGAGCCGCTGATTCCACTCTTCGTGATCCCCGCCAGCGAAGGCCGCTGGAGTCTCGCTGCGGCGACGGCCGTGACCTTCGGTGTGATCACCCTCGTGACGATGCTCGCGCTGGTCGCGCTCGCGCACGGTGGGCTGCAGCGTCTACAGCACGGAGTACTCGAACGCTGGTCGCACGCTCTCGCGGGCAGCGTGCTCGTCGCGAGCGGTGCAGCCGTGCTGTTTCTCGGACTCTGATCTCAGGTTGCGTATACGACGTCACTCTCCGAAGTACTTCGCGCGGATCCACTCCGGCTGCCACGGGTCGGCCTTGCGGGTCCAGCCGCTCGGGTCGTACTCCATCGGCTGTTTGGGCTCGACGGTCAGCGGGTGCGGATCGTCGAAACGCACTTGTCGGCGTGCCAGATCGGTCAGCATGCGTTCGACGCGCTCCGCGTGTTCGTCCAGCTCGGCGAGGTTGATCAACTCGTCGGGGTCCGCGTCTAGATCGAAGAGCTGTGTGTGGTGCAGCAGCGGGTATCGGATCAGCTTCCAGCGCTCGTCGCGGATGCCGCGCATCTTGTCTTCGAAGGACGTGATGAGCTGCGTGCGCACCGACGGCTCTTCGCCGCGCACGATCGGGAACAAGTCCGCTCCGTCCAGACCATCCGCCAACGCGATGCCCGCCGCGTTACAGAGCGTCGGATAGAGGTCGATCAAGTACGTCAGCGCCGCGCTCTCTCCGTGCGGCACGCCCGGGCCCGCGATGATCAACGGAGACTTCATCGAGTGCTCGTAGACGCTCTGCTTGCCGAGTAAGCCGTGGCTGCCCATGGCGAGCCCGTGGTCGGCCGTGTACACGACGATCGTGTTCTCCGCGGCGCCGGACGCTTCGAGCGCCGCGAGGATGCGCCCCACTTGCTCGTCGAGGTGCGAGATCATCCCGTAGTACTCAGCGAGCTGATCGGAGACCACTTCCGCCGTGCGCGGCCACGCGGCGAGTTGTTCGTCGCGCCCGCGCATCCAACCGTTGTGGAAGGGATGCAAGCCCATGAAGTTGGCCGGCAGCGGCGGGCGCTTCGCGTAGTAGTGATCGCGCCAGTTCTGCGGCGGCTGACGCGGATCGTGCGGCGCGGTGAACGAGACGTAGAGGAAGAACGGCTGCTCTTCGTCGCGATCCCCCTGCAGGAACTCGATCGCCGCATCCGCGAAGAGCTCGCTCGAGAACTGGCCGCCCGGGCGCGGTTCCGTCAGCTCAGCGCCCTTGGGTTTATCGCGCACGATGACCTTGGTGTGATCGCTCATGCCGCCGAAGAAGAGGTTGTCGCCCTCGTCGAAGAGCGCCGTGAACGACTTCGCGCCGTTGTGCCACTTGCCCGTCGCGTAGACGCGGTAGCCGGCGTCGCTGAACGCGCGCGGCAGCGTCGGATACTGTTCGATCGCACCGTTCGCTCGGTACAGCGCCCGCCCCGTCATCAACATCGCGCGACTCGCCACGCACACCGCGCCTTGCGTCGCGCCCATGCAGTAGTTGTTTCGAAAGCTGAAGCCGCGTTCCGCGAGCGAGTCCAGCGCCGGCGTGACGATGTGCTCGTTGCCGTTCGCAGCGAGCGTGTCGGCGCGTTGGTCGTCGGCGAAGAGGAACAGGACGTTCGGCGGAATAGGGCTTTGCACTCCGGAGAGGCCGAGAAGCAATGCAGTGCTGGTCAATAGGCTCATGTTCGCAGGCTTCCGTTGAGGTCTGCGCATCATCCTACGCTCCGCCTTGCGCCGACTCACTGTCCCTTCTCAACACCGGACCGATCCTCGCGGAACCGATGCACAAGTGGGACCGCGTGGGTATCCTCGTCAGCGCCACCTCACTCGCAGAGTCCACTTTGTCAACGCGCCCAATGACAACACGCACGCCATCCGAACGACGCTCGTTCAGCACGGGCGTCGTTGCCTTCTTCTTGCAGGGCCCGTGGCCGCTGCTGATCACGGTGGCCTGCTTGCTCGCCGGTGCCGTCAGCCTTTCGCTCACGCCCCGCGAAGAAGAACCGCAGATCGTCGTGCCGACGGCGGATCTGTTGATCAGCACTCCCGGCCTGTCGACCGCGCAAGTCGAGCGCCAAGTCACGGCGCGCGTCGAGAAACTGCTCTCCCAGATCGACGGTGTGGAATACGTCTACAGCGTCTCGCGCGACGAAGGGTGCACGGTCACGGTGCGCTTCTTCGTGGGCGAGGACCGCGAGGACAGCCTCGTCAAGATCTACAACAAGCTGCTCTCGAACACCGACTCGATTCCGCGGGACGTCGCGTCGTGGGTCGTCAAGCCGATCGAGATCGACGACGTTCCGATCGTGGTTGCAACGCTCTGGAGCTCCGATCCCGAGACGATCACGCACTATGAGCTACGCCGGATCGCCGAGGAATTCGAGCTCGAGCTGCAAGGCGTGCAGAGTGCCGGCCCCGTCACGATCATCGGCGGAACACCTCGCGAAGTGCGTGTCGACCTGAATCCGGACGCGCTCGCTTCCCGGCGCACGACAGCGCTCGACGTGGCCTTCGCGCTGGGAGTCTCCGGAGTCCAGCGGCGCGTCGGCACGCTCAGTCGCGCAGGAGACTCGCTGACCGTCGATGCGGGCTCGTTCATCGGCGGTGTCGACGAACTCCGCGAGCTAGTCGTCAATGTGGTGGACGGCCTTCCCGTTCAACTGCGCGACGTGGGCACGGTGCGCGACGGCCCCGCCGAAGCGCTGACCTGGACCTGGCTCGCGCTCGGTCCCGCTGCCGAGACTCACGTCCGGCCCGCGCTGACGGATCCCTTTCGACCTGCAGTGCAGCTCGGCATCGCCAAGCAGAAGGGCGCCAACGCCGTCAGCGTCGCTGAAGACATCCTGGAACGCCTCGAGGATCTCGAGCGCGAACTCCTGCCGCCCGGCGTCGAGGTCAACATCTCGCGCAACTACGGCGAGACGGCGCGCGAGAAGGTCGACGAGCTCGTCGAAGCCCTCGCCGTCGCGGTGCTCACCGTCGTGCTGTTCGTCGGACTGATCCTGGGCTTCCGCGCAGGCCTCGTGATCGCGCTTGCGATCCCGGTCTGCTACGGCGCAACGCTGCTGATCAACTACCTGTTCGGCTACACGATCAACCGCGTCACGCTGTTCGCGCTGATCCTCGCGCTCGGCTTGATCGTCGACGACCCGATCACCGACGTCGAGAACATCGAGCGCGTTCTCAAGCAAGGCAAGCTGAAGGCGCGCGACGCCGTGCTGCACGCCGTGCAAGAAGTGCGGCCGGCGCTGATCATGTCGACGATCGCGATCATCTTGACCTTCCTGCCGCTGTTCTTCATCACGGGGATGATGGGACCGTACATGGAGCCGATGGCACTCAATGTGCCGTTGGCCGTGAGCATCAGCACCGTCGTCGCCTTCTGCGTGACGCCCTACCTCGCGTTGAAGCTGGTACGCGGACCACGCCATGGCAGCTCGGCGGCAGACCCCGAGACGCTGCTCCGTCGCAGCATCCGGTACCGCTTGTTCAATGGTGCGCTGCGCCCCCTGTTCGCGCGCAGCCGCCGCAGCTGGTTGTTCCTGGGCGTCGTCGCGCTGATGTTCCTCGGCTCGCTGACCTTGCCCGCGCTGCGCATGGTCCCGCTCAAGATGCTGCCGTTCGACAACAAGAACGAGCTGCAAGTCACCGTGCACATGCCGGAAGGCACTACGGTCGAGTCGACTGACGGAACCCTGCGCGAGCTCGCTCAGGTCGTACTGCGCGCTCCGGAAGTCGCCGGCGTGACGAGTCACGCCGGAGTCTTCTCGCCGATGGACTTCAACGGCATGGTCCGGCGCTACTACTTGCGTGGCGCGCCGCACACCGGCGATCTGCGCATCGAGTTGGTGCACAAGGACCGGCGCGAGGCGCCGTCGCATGCCATCGCCTTGCGACTGCGCGACGAGCTGGAAGCCGTGGCGGCCCGTCGCGGCGCACGCATTCAGATCGTGGAAGTGCCCCCCGGTCCGCCGGTGCTCAGCACGATCACGGTCGAGATCTACGGCGAGCGCGGCGTTCCGTATGCAGACATCGAGCGCGCGGCGCAGGCCGTCGCCGCACGACTCGCTCGCGAGCCGTTGGTGGTCGACGTGGACACCTCGGTCGAAGCGCAGCAGGATCGCGTGCGTTTCGTCGTCGACCGGGAGAAAGCCGCCCTCTCCGGCGTGGCGACGGAAGACGTGGTGAGCACGCTGGATCTCGCGCTCGACGGATTGACCGCGGCGATGCTCGAGGCACCCAATGAGGTCAACCCGCTGCCGATCGTCCTGCGCCTCGAACGCACGGAACGCAGCGATCCCGCGACCCTGAGCCTGCTGCAGGTGCAAGGTCGACCCGGCATCGCCAAGCTGCGCGTGGCCGGCGGCGTGGCGGATGCGCCGCGTCCGCTGGTGGCACTCGGCGAGCTCGGTGAACTCGAGCACTCGAGCCTGACTTCACCCGTCTACCACAAGAATCTGCAGCGCGTCGCCTTCGTCTACGCCGAGCTCTCCGGTCGGCCGCCAGCCGACGCGATCCTCGACGTGCAAGCCGACTTACGCAGCGACTCGGACGAACTCGACTCCGCTGCGGCAAGGAGCGTCGACTCGCTGAGAAGTCGCACGCACTTGCGCCCCGGCGGCGGCGATGCGTGGTCGATGCCCGCGGGAACCAGCGCGGTCTGGAACGGCGAAGGCGAGTGGCAGGTGACGCTGGATGTCTTCCGCGACCTCGGCATCGCCTTCGGCGCGGCCAACATCGCGATCTTCTTCGTGCTCTGGCTGCAGACGCAGTCGGTGATCGTGACGCTGATCCTGATGGCCGCGATTCCGTTGACCATGATCGGCATCATGCCGGGCTTCTGGATGCTCAACCTGCTCGGCGAACGCACCGTCGCCGGCCTGCCCGACCCCGTGTTCTTCACGGCGACGGCGATGATCGGAATGATCGCGCTCTCGGGCATCGTCGTGCGCAACTCGCTCGTGCTGGTCGACTTCGTGCACGGTGCGCTGCGCGAAGGTGTGCCGCTCGACGAGGCGCTGGTGCGCTCGTGCGCGATCCGCGTCCGGCCGATCCTACTGACCGCCGGTACGACGCTGCTCGGCAACCTCGTGATCACTCTGGACCCGGTCTTCTCGGGCCTGGCTTGGGCCATCATCTTCGGCATCCTCGCCTCCTCGCTGTTCAGCCTCGGAGTGGTGCCGGTCATCTACTACCTCGTCTACTCACGTGTACCGGGCCACGGCCTTCCCGTTCGCGCGGAGGACCCGCAATGAAGCTCAAGAAGTCCACAGGACTGCGGACCATGCTGGCCTGGCTGGGCAGCGGGGCTGTTCTGATCGCACTCGGCCTCTACTTGACCGGCGTCTTCGAGGACCGCATTTCCCCCGCCGATGCGGTCGCTACCGGTGCGCCGCCGGTCGAAGGCACCGTGTTCGATGTCGTGCGCGTCGAAGCTCCGCTCGTCGAGCGCTCTCCGGGCACGCTGCGCGCCATTCGCGAATCCGTGATCACGTCGCGCCTCGTCGCGGAGGTGCGCGAAGTGCTGGTCAGGGCAGGCGACCGCGTCACGGCCGGTGATCCGGTCGCGCTGCTCGACGATCGCGACTTGCAGGCGCTCGTGCGGCAGTCGCAGGACGAGCTGACCGGCGCCGAAGCGCGACTGGCAGAAGCCACGGCCGCTTACGCGCGGATGCTGACCGCGGCGGAGAAGTCGGCCGTCTCACAGAGCACGGTGGACGTGTCGGAAGCGGCGAAGCTCAGCGCCGAGTCCGAAGTCGCACGCATCGAACAGCGCATCGAACAAGCACGTGTCGATCTGAGCCACGCCACCATCCGCGCTCCCTTCGACGCCGTGGTGATCGATCGCTACGCGTACCCGGGCGACCTGGCGTCACCGGAACGTCCGCTCCTGCGACTCTACGATCCGGACCGCATGCGACTCGAAGCATATGTGCGCGAATCCCTCGCGATCCACTTGCGCGTCGGCCGAAAGGTCGACGTCGAACTCGAAGCGCTCGGCGTGCTCGTCGAAGGCGTCGTCGAAGAAGTCGTTCCGCAGGCCGAATCGGCCTCACGCTCCTTCCTCGTCAAGGTCAGCATCCCGGGCAAGGACAAGCTCTATCCCGGCATGTACGGGCGACTGCTGCTGGACGCCGGAACGACCGAACGTCTGCTGATCCCGGTCGCCGCGCTCACGCGCGTCGGCCAGCTGACCTACGTCACGCTGGCCGATGCGGACTCGACTCGACGTCTGGTCATCCCCGGTGCCGTCACCGATGACGAGACCATCGAGATCCTGAGCGGCCTCGAAGCGGGGCTCGCGATCCGCGTCCCCCGCTGAGTTCGGTTCGAGCACGCCTCGTCGTGAGCCGGCGCGCGGGTCAGCTCGACGCGTCGGGTGTCGCCGAGTCCGGAGATGCGATCAGAACTGGAAGTAGAGGAACGGGACGTGGCTCGCGTAGTGGAGTTGGACCAGCGAGAGCAGGAACAAGGGCTGGATGCCGAGCGCCCACCAATTCGGCGTGCTGCGGATCAAGTCCTGCGTGCGCGGCGCGAGGTAGGTCACCGCGATCGCGGCCGCTCCGGCGACGTAGTGTCCCGGCTGCAAGTGGATCATGGTCAGCGCGTGGTCGCCGGAAGCGAAGCCGAACATCGCGGCGAGGTGTCGACCGGCGCCGTCCAAGGACTCGGCGCGGAACAGCACCCAACCCACCATCACGAAGACCATCGTGATCGGCACGTGCGAGAAGCGCGGGAGCCAACCTAGCAGCAGTCGGCGGCCGGCGAGGCGCTCGAGCACCAACCAGAAGCCTTGGTAGGCGCCCCAGGCGATGAAGGTCCACGCGGCGCCGTGCCAGAGTCCGCCGAGCAACATCGTCAGCGACAGATTGACGTAGGTGCGCACCTTCCCCTTGCGATTGCCGCCGAGCGGCACGTAGAGGTAGTCGCGCAAGAAGGTCGAGAGCGAGATGTGCCAGCGCCGCCAGAACTCGGTGATGCTGTTCGATCGGTACGGCGAGCTGAAGTTGATCGGGAAGCTGAAACCGATCATCAAGCCCAAACCGATCGCCATGTCGGAGTAACCCGAGAAGTCGAAGTAGATCTGAAAGGTGTAGGCCGCCGTCCCGATCCACGCGGACATGGAACCAAGGGCGTCGGCTCCAAAGCTTGTGTCCGCAACTTGCCCCAGCGGATCGGCGATCAGCAACTTCTTGATGAATCCCGCCTGGAACGCCAAGACGCCCCGATAGAACTTGCCCAGCGTGTGCGTGCGCGAGTGCAGCTGATCCGCGATCGTGTTGTAACGCACGATCGGACCGGCCACGAGCTGTGGGAACATTGCGACGTAGCACATGAAGTCGCGGAAGCTCTTCACCGGGTCCGCGCTGCCGCGGTAGACGTCGATCGTGTAGCTGAGCGTCTGGAAGGTGTAGAACGAGATGCCAACCGGCAAGACGACCTTCGCCCACTCGACCGGTTCGTTGCCTGCAGCCACGAAGATCGCGTTCAGCGTGTCGATGCCGAAGTTCGCGTACTTGAAGTACGCGAGCAACCCGAGATTCACGACGACGGATAGCGACACCCAGCGCTTGCCGGTCTCCCCTCTCGACTGCGCCGCAACGATGCGTCTGCCGCTGAAGAAGTCGACGACCGTCGAGATCAACATCAGCGAGACGAAGTCCGGACGCCACCAGCCGTAGAACACGTAGCTGGCGAGCGCCACGAACAAGGTCCTCATCCTGCGCGGGATGAGGTAGTAGACCGCCAGGAAGAGGGGCAGAAATACGTAGAGGAAGACCCCGCTGCCGAAGACCATCCGCGAAGCATAAGGGAGCTTCGAAGTCGCGAATAGCGTCGCGCGACCCTACGCGCCGATTCTTGACCAGAAAGTCGCGAGCTCAGCCCGCGGACTTGTCACTCGACGCCTGACAAGCCGGCCGTCTCGACGGTCAGTCGGCCGGCGCCCACGACCACAACGGCCTCGATCAGCTCTTCGCCGGCCGCGGCTCCGAGATCGATCACGACCGAGCCGCCGGCGACGAGGGTCTCGAAGTGACACTCGCGTGCGGCGCCCTTCGCATCCGTCTTCACGCGGACGACGACCTCGCCGACTCTCTGCGAGTCGGCCGCGACCTTCACGATCAATGCCGCTCGCCGACCGAGGCGCGCGGGGCGTCGCGGGGTACACGTGATCACTCCGGCACGCTCCGTCACATCGAGCATCGCCAGGCGCTTGCCGACCGGCTGGTGCACGACATCGACGCGATCCAAACGCAGCCTGACCTTGGAGTTTCGGTCCACGATGATGTGCGGTCCGGTGACGGTCGGACCTGGCGCAATGATCGGCAGAGTGAACTCGAACGAACCAGCGTCGACGTCGACGAGATAGGTCGACTGGCCGCACGAGATGCGCAGCCGAGCCTTCCCGCCCTGCACCTCTCCAGCCAGCCGGAAGGAAGCCACACCATCACCCGTGTGCGCCAGCACACCGTGAGGGAGCGCCAGCAGCAGAGTGCGGGCTTTCCCGTCCAAGAGCGTGTCATTGCCCAGCTCGAAGCGCATCCAATCTTCACCGCCCGGAACCAGCGTAACGAGCTTGGCGGGCGGGGCCGCAACGAAGGTGCGACCGACGGCTTCCGTGTAGTAAGCACCCGCTCGATTGAACTTGATGAAGGGTGGCGCGATCGGCGTCTCGAAGTAGAGGCGCTCGAGCTTGCCGGAGTCGCCGTACCGTTCCAACACGCGGCTCACGTTCATCATGTACGGCCGCGCGGCGACCGCACCATCGAAGACGGGAGCACCCGAGTAGTGCGTCAAGAGATCCGCGAACTGCTGTGCCGTCGAGAAGCTCGTACCCGCCAAGGCATCCGGCGACTCAGGCGCCCCTCGCTTCCGCCGCTTGCGCAGTTCCGGATCGAATCCGAGCACGGTAGCCTGCGGCGTGCGTAGGTCGAGTAGATCGAGATCGAAGTCACCGAGCTCGAGGTTGACGCTCTGCAACAAGCCGACTCCGAAGCCTTTGCGGTCCTGCAGTTCTTCGACTTGCAGCCCACCGAGGCGTTCATCTTCCGGTGCCAAGGTCCCCGCGGCACGTGCCATGGCTTCCGCTGCGATGCGCGCGCCGTTCGGCGTCCAGTGTGTGTCGAGTTCGTAGTAGATCTCGTCCGGCCGATAGCGAGCGTACGCATCGCGCACATCCGCGATGATCATTCCACGGGCTTTCAGCCCTTCGATCAGCATGTCGTCGACGGCGAGCCGTGGGTCGTAGCCGCTCGGCAGGTAGTCGCGTCCGACGTACGCCTTGCGGACCAGCGGGAGCGTCACCAGCTCGATGCCGTTGCCGAGCAGTCGACGCTCGAGCGCCGTCATGGACGTGCCGAAGCAGTCCGCCAAGAACTGGTCGTCCCACTCGGAGAGCGTGATGCGCTTCTCCAAGAACAACCAGTGGTGCTTGCCGACCACGATCCCGGTCGGGGCTTCGTCGAGGAAGGCGAACTTGAGGTAGGCGTAACCGGGTAGCACGACCGAACGCACTCGCGAGTGTTCGCGCAACGAGTCCTCGAAGCGTCGTGCCAGGCTGCCATCCCAGAGCTCGGCACCCGCCGCCAACTCCTCTTGCTCGGCGAGTTCCGCGCCGATCAGCTGGAGGCCCTCGACCGGAAAGAAGGTGTCGGTCAGCGCAGTGCCGAAGACGGCCGCGAGGAACACGACCAGAACGACGCAGGCAACGATCGCGGGGCCGGGGCCAGGGGCTAGGTCATCGCCGTATTCGAATTCGTCGGGGTTGGACATGCGGTACTGGGGCGCGGTGGATCAGCGGCGCGCGCCACCATTCTGCATCCACCGCAGGCCTCCGTGGGCGGGATTCCGGTGAGTTCCAGCGTACGGAGTCGCGCACGCCTGCGAGCGCACGAGAGTCACAGGATGCGCCGGCAGCTTCAGTCCGTCACGCGATACTCGTCGTGGCACTCCGCGCGCAGGTCGGTGAGGAACGCTGACAGCGTCAGCGGCAACATGAGCAGAAAGTTCAGCCAGACCCGCGGACGATCGCCGACCCGCAAGAAGCGAAAGATCGCCATGTGCTGCACCCGGTAGGCCGCGACGATTCCGAAGCTGACAATGTATGCCGGCGATCCGGGAAGGTGTGCACGAAGTGCCCTTGCAAGGCGAAAATCGGGTCTTGGCTGAACTTGTTCCCGCCGAAGAAGTCGGTGTTGCCCGTGTAGAAGTACGCCGAGCCGGTCGACTCGTACGACTGCGAACCGCGCGTGTGCATGACGCCTGTCTGCGGAAGGAAGACAAGGCGATTCCGCCCGAGGTTCAGCAGCCTCTGATCGTCGCACTGCCCGAGCTGCAGAATGGTGCCCAGCGTGACGCCGGCGACCGTATTGGTCGAATGTCCGGCGCCATCCTCCATGAAAGCTCGCGGTTCCAACGGCGGCGAGCCCAGCGCGTTGACCGAGATCCGCGCCCACGGATCGGAGCTGGCTTGTCGCGACGTCGAATCCGGTGCGCCCGAGAGCAAGCCTGACCGGCGCGCGTCTTCGAACGGAAGGATCAAGTCGAGGCGCGCCGTCTTATCGACCGCGTTGAACCAGTGCGAGTACGCCGCGATGAGTCGGTGTGAACGCACGCTCGGGTACTCGATCTCGAGCACCGAGTCGAACTGCAAGTCGCCCTCGGTGTACGCGTAGGCGAGGCCGAAGACGCTCGTCCCGATCGGCTGGTGCGACCGCCGTCACGGCTCCAAGTCCTGCGCACGAAGGCTGGTCGAGCCGAGCCAACACGCAACGAGCCTCAACAACGCCCGCTGGACAAGAGAGTGTCGGTTCGCCACGCGAGGGCGTCTGAGCACGCCGCCCGCCGTTCGCCGGCACGCGGATGGCGCAGACCACGGCGGCAAAGCGCTAAGCTCTCGGGATGCCGTCCGCCCGGAACAACAGCCGCATCGCGATCTCCTTCCTGCTCGCCGCGCTCGCGGCCTGCGCCGGCCCCGGACTCGACGTGGACGAGGTCCTGGCCGACGACTTCGCGCTCGAGGATCAAGCGACTACCGAGCTGATGCCGATCGCGGCCTTCGACATCGCCGCCACGGCGCTGCGCGAGCGTGCGGAGCTGCCGGACGCTAGGCCCGCCGATCTGGTCGCCGCATCGCGTGGGCTGTTCTTTGCGGCGGACGCACGCGTGCAGCTCGCGGCGCTCGACGCCCTGGACGATCTCGATGCGCCGAGCCTCGCGCAAGTTGTCGAGATCGACTCGACCGCCACCGACCGCACGCGGGCCGAAGTGGAGTCGCTGACCCGCGCCGGCAAGCAGTGCGCCGAGCGTGCGCTCGAGCTCGCGGAAGCGGACGTCGATGCGTTGCTCTACCGCGGCCTGAACACGGTGCTGCTCGCTTGGTCGGTTGGAAAGAGCCGCGCGGTCTTCGAGGGCCTCAGCTCCACTTGTCAGCAGGCCACGAAGGACGCACTCGCGGCGGATGAAGCCCACAGCTCCGGCGCTCCCTTGCGACTGCGCGGTCGCTTCCTGTCGAAGGCGCCTTGGCCGGTCGGCGACCGCCGGGAAGGACTGCGACTGCTGCGCCGCTCCGTCAAAGTCGCGCCGGTGAGGTTGAACTGGCTGTTCCTCGGCGATGCGTTGTTTGCCGCGGGCGACGAGTCCGCGGCGATCGACGCTTGGCGGAACGCGATCGATGCGCCGTCGGACGACGACTCGATCGCCTTGTCCGCGTACCACCACCGGCTCGCGAGCAGGCGACTGAGCGCGGCGAACGACGCACCCTAGCGCACCAAGGCTGCGACTTCGCGCACGGCGGGGTGTGCGTCTTCGGCGAGCGTCTCGACGGGAATCGACGTCCGCAGGCCCGGCTACTCGACCGCCAGCTGCGTCGCGGAGAGGCGCGCCCACCACTCGGCGTGCGTGGAGAGTTCCTTGAGCGCATCGAGCGTCGCCGGCGGCACGGCACCGGGCAGCTCCGACGGTTCGATGTAGCCGAAGCGCAGCCGCCGGCGCAGATCGGCAACGAGGTGCTGAGCGCGAACGAGCGCGCGCAGCGACTGCGCGTCTTGGACGCGGGCGCGCAAGCCCGACTGCAGTCGCGCGTCGGGCGCAGGTCCGCCGGTGGGCACATCCTGAGCGGGCGCGAAGGCGAGGAGCGGCAACAGCAAGGCGCAGAGTCGTAGGCTGATCATGATCTCTCCAGCGAGCCTCAGCGGATCAGTCGTGACTCCAAGTTGACCAGGATGAAGTCGATGACTTCGGCGTAGTCGTCTACCAAGCAGTGCGTCGCGTTCGCGCCCCAAGGCGTGGTTTCGACGTCGAGGCCGGTCGGCGGCGGTAGCGAGCTGGGCACCGGTCCGCCGTCGAGGCCCAGGTCTTGGAAGAAGCTGCCGTGCTGAAAGTGGTTCGCGTGATACGCGCTGCCGATCGGACGTCGCAGTTCCATGTCCATGTCGAGATCCGAGTCGTTCTGTACACCGTCGGTGTACGAAGTGAACTCGATCGTGTGGCTCGGCAAACCCATGCCGACGGTGGAGAGCCGGTCGCACAAGTCGTACGTTGACCCGCCGCCGTGGCTGAAGCCGAAGCTTGCGAGTTCCGTGACGCCGCGGTTCGCGATCGCGTTCGCCACTTCGTCGTAGACCGCGCCGGTGCCGGTCGGTGAGACCAAGTCCTCGTCGCGCATCAAGACGTCCCAACCGAGCTCGTACAGCCGTCAGCTCGATCAAGTCGTCTTCACCCGCGGGGTCGACTTCACCCGCGCCGTTGATGCGGATGCCCGGCCCGAAGGCGGCGTCGAACTCGAGCGCGTCGGGCACGGCCGTACGTGCGAAAGGCGCGTACCCGGCACCGTTCTGCGGCCGATAGACGGTCAGGCCGGGTTCGGGTCGCGGCAGTTGATAGGCACTGACCGAGCCCAGGCTCAGGACGGCAGCGAGAGCGCCGAGGCGCCGGCGACGCGTACCAAGGCGACGCAATCCGGTTGTTCGAGTCATCGGGCGCTCCACAGGCTGGGGTGGTCGACAAGCACTCGCCCCAGCTTAACCGCCATTCGCCGAGTCGCGGGAGACTCCGCGGCGCCGAGCGGGCTCACCGCACGCCGGCTGCCGCACACGGCAACGCCCGGTCACTCCGAGGTCGGAAAGAAGATTCGCCGGCGCTCGATCGAGTCCGGCACCGCGGCGTTCGCGGACTCGCGCAAGCCGTTCAGGTTGCCGCCGTCCAGCACCGTCAGCACGCTCTCGGCGACCGACTGCGTCTCCGGATCGGTGCCTTCCGCAGCGAGCGTCGCGACCAAGTCGCGCTGCTGCGTCGAGCGCCCGAGGCCGAGCGCGATCAACGCCGCGCGGCGCTCCGGTTCGTGCGCTGACCCGACGCGCTCGACGAGGAAGGCCTGCGCCTTCGCCTCGGGCAGCACGTAGCCCAGCGCCATGATCGCAGCGAGACGTGCCGGCACGTGCTCGTCCTTCTGCGCGATGCGCAAGAGTTCCTTGGACGCCGAAGCGTTGCTGCGACCGCACGCGCCCAGCGCGCGAATCCACGCGACGCGCAGCTCGTCGTCCTTCTCCTTCTTCAGCGCTCGCTTCACCGTTGCGAAGCCGGCGGGGTCGCCGATCTGCTCGAAGGCCCCGGCGACTTGGGCGCGCAGGCCGGCGCGCGGATGTCCCGTGAACTGTTCGAGCGTCGGAAGGAAGCGCGCGCTGGACCGCAGTCCGAGCGAGTACACCGTCCTGTCGATGATGCCGCTGAGGTCGCGCGCAAAGCCCGAAGCGAGGTCCCACTTGCCGAACTCGTCGCCGATCGCGTCGACGGCCTCGGGATCGTCAGTGAACATGATGCGGCGTACGTCGTCCGCGTCGGCCATCGACAGGTTGCGCTTCTGGAATTCCTCGAGCACGACTTCGAGCTCACGCGGCCACAGACCGCGACCGTATTGATCGTCGTTCGCGAGCCGGTAGACCTCGCCGAGCAACAGCCGCCGCGGCGGGTGCGCGCCCTTCGGCAGCGCGGGGCGATCTTCGATCCCGGCGCGACTCAGCGCCGCGTCGAAGCACCACGCGAACTCGAGCGCATCCAGCTCGAACGGACACGAGACCAAGACCTCACCCGCTGACGACAACCAGACGTGCTGCGGTTGCGCGACGACGCCCAGCGCGTTCGGACGCAACCAGCGTTCCTTCGCGCGTTCCAGCACGGTCGTGTGGTGCATCGGTTCGTAGTCGCCGAAGTCGGGCAGCAGCTTGACCTCGTCCGCCGGCCAGGTCCACGCCGCCAAGTTGACGGACCGGTCCATGTACGCCTTCGCGGTCTTCGACTTGTAGACCTCGCGCACGATCGCTTCGCTGCGCGCTTCGGTCGCGGAACCGAGCGAGAGCAGCACGACGCTGCCGTTCGCTGCGGCTCGTTCGAGTCCGCTGTCGACGTCGCGGGTCCAGTCGACGGACGGCGCACCGAGCGACGTCGACATCAGCAGCCACAAGAGGGAGTTCAACATGACTGCATGCTACGAACCGGGCCGGCCGTGCGTTTCAGTGTCCGCCGACTTCGCGAAGCCGAGGCTCAGCTGCCGAGCGCTCGGGACGCTTCCGCTCTCCACCACTCGAGGTCTTCGATGTCCTCCGTCGGGTTCGCCGCCATCCAAGCGATCGCTCGCGAGTACCACTGGCGAGCCGCCTCGGCGTCGCCGAGCGCACTGAACGCGAGCGAACAGGCGAGCCAGTTGCGCGGATCGTCTTCCCCTTCGAGCTCGCGATGCTTGTCCCAGGCCTCGAGGGCAGCGTCGGCATCGCCCCGCAGGTACTTGGCGATCCCCAGGCTCCAGTGCAGTTCGGCGACTTCCGGACCATAGCGGATGCCCGTCTCCGCGACCTCGAGTGCTTCCCCGACCACCAACGCGACGCCGGCTTCCGTCACAGTGCTCGGGAACCAAGCTTTTTCGGTCGGCCCCACGATGTTGAGCAAGTTCCTCGAGTAGCGACGGTACGCCTCAGGCATGCCGCCGAACTCGAGGTCGAAGCGCTTGCGTGCCTCGACCAAGTGCGACTCGTCGCCGGTCTGCGCCGCAAGCATCCCGAGCGCATAGAGCAGACTGATGCGGAGGTAGTAGCCCGTGGCCACACCCGAGTCCCAGGACGCGTTCGCGTGCGCGAGTGCTTCATCATGATCCCCGTGACTCGCGGCCATGCCGGCGAGCGCGAACAACGACCAACCACTGACCCACTCGGGTTCCGACGTCAGCACGAGGCGCTCCAAGATCGCGCGCGCTTCATCAGCGCGACCGAGGTCAGGGAGGATTCGAGCGTATCGAAAGAGGTACTCCCCGTTCTCCGGCTCGAGCGCCAGCGCCTGTTCGACCTGCTCGCGCGCGAGTTCCACCTGCCCGGTGCGGTAGTAGACTCGACTGAGTCCGATGCGAGCCGCGCCCTTGCTCGGATCGATCGCGAGTGCCGCTCGGAAGTGAATCTCCGCTTCGCGCTTCTGCGCTTGCGTGCGCCGGACGTCGGGACCCGGCCCCACGCTGCGCGCCAGCAAGAAGTGCAGCTCGTAGTCGTCCGGATGATGCTCGAGGCCGGTGCGATACACGGAGCGCGCGAGCTCGCGGTCATTGAGCCGCGCGAGCGAGCTGCCGAGCAGCGCGTAGGTCGAAGCCGGTTGGTCATCGAAGCCTTCCTCAGCGAGGTAGCGCAGTTCATCGAGATCGCCCACCGTCATCGCCTCGCGCAAGTGCGCTCGAGTCGGGTCGGGATCGACGATGTGAGCCAGCTCCAGGAGGCGCAGCGCTCCGTCGAACCGGTCATCGCGTCGGCGCAGCTCGCCCCAGTCGTCGAGGATCAACGCGATCTCCGAGCCCAACCCGCGACTCGTCAACTGTTCCGCCGCCGCTTCGAGTTCACCTGCGTCGAGATCGATGCCGTGCGCGGCGAAGATCTCGCGGAACTGCTGTTCCTGCTCGCCGAACTCGAGCTGTTCGTTGGGCTGGGTGAGCTTCTGCAGCTGCGCCAGGAGCCGCTGCGTGTCGAGGCGGAAGGCTTCGCGTTCCTGTGCGGCGGCGAGTCCGGCTTGCAGCTCGGCGAGGCTCGCGTTCACTGAATCGAGCAACTCGGGCCCCGCGCCGCCGCCTTCGGCGAGAGCACGCGCCCGCTCGACCGCGAGGATCGCTTCGTCCCACTGCGCTCTGCCTTCGAGTACCGCGGCTTCGTTCAGCGCCGCGTTGACTTCTTTGCTCAGCGCGAGGTCTCGCGCGATCGCTTCCTGTTCGAGTTGTTGTTCGCGCTGTTGTTCGATCCGTGCCTGAGCGGCGCGTTCTTCTTGCACCCACAACCAACCGCCGCTGCCGACGAGCACGATCAAGACCACCGCCGCCCCCAGCGCGAGCGTCAAGCGCCGCGCCTTGCGTTCTTCTTGCGCCTTCACGCCGGCGCGCGCGGCTTCGACTTCCGCGCGGTGCGCGCGTTCTTCGTTCGAAACCACGAAGTCGTGGATGCGCGCAGCGAGCACTCCGGCGTCGGCGGGTCGCGCGGCGGGTGCGGGCATCAAGCATTGCTTGGTCGCCTTGACGAGCACTTCGTCCGCTTCACACGCACCGAGCCGTTCGAGCGCACCGTCGAGCTCGGCTTGCGCCGCGGCTTGCAGGACTTCCTGCGGTTCGCCGATGTAAGGCGGTGAACCGGTCAGGATCTCGCAGAGGATCGCACCCAGCGCGAAGACGTCCGAGCGCTCGTCGAGCTTCTGGACCTGTCCGCTGGCTTGTTCGGGCGGCATGTACGCGGGAGTGCCGAGCACCGAGCCGACGAGCGACTGCGAACCGTCGTTCGATCCGTCGCTGCGCACCGTCTCGAGGATCGTGCGATCGGCTTGCACTTCGCGCGAGCGCTTCTCGTCGGCCACGCCGCCGCGCACCAGCACCTTCGCGAGTCCCCAGTCGACGACCTGCACTTCACCGAACGCACCGACCATGATGTTGGCCGGCTTCAAGTCGCGGTGGATCACGCCGCGCGAGTGCGCGTACGCCATCGTCTGGCAGACCGACTCGAAGGTGTCGAGCAGCTTCCCGCGGTCCGACTGCGGCGTCTCGCGTGCGGCGAGCAGCGCCGCCAGCGTGCGCCCCTTGACGAGCTTCATCGTGAAGTACGGACGCTCGTCCTCCATCATCCCGAGGTCGTACACCGGAACGATGCCGGGGTGCTGCAGCTGTCCGCCGATCTGTGCTTCCTCGACGAAGCGCTGCACGACATCCATGCGCTCGCACAACCTGGCGTCGAGGACCTTGACCGCAATGTCGCGACCGAGGTCCGTGTCGTGCCCCTTGAGCACCACGCCCATGCCGCCGCGCGCGATCTCACCGAGCAGCTGGTAGTTGCCTCGACCTTGCGGCACCGAGAGCTTCTCGCGCGAGCTCGGATCGATGACCGGCGAAGCCACGCTGGCGGAGTCTTCGTCGCGCAACGCCACGCGCGGCGCTTCGCCCGTCTTCTCGGCGAGGAAGCGGATCACCGAGTTGCCCGGCGACGGCGCTGCCGACTGACCGGACGTGTGCGGCGGTTCGTTCGCGGGGGCCTCACTCATGGCGTCTCCTCTGGTTGTGCATCGATGCGATCCGGTCGAGAGGCTACCCGAACTCCCGAGGCGTGGACAGCGCGACGCCGACGAGCCGACGAGCTACGCTCACCCCCATGTCCAGCCAATCGATCGAAGGTACCTGCCTCTGCGGCGCGATCCGCTACCGCATCACCGGCGAGCTCGCCGGCTTCCAGTACTGCCACTGCTCGCGCTGCCGCAAGTTCACCGGCAGCGCGCACGCCGCGAACTGCTTCGCGACGCCTGACAAGCTCGAGTGGCTGCAGGGCGAGGACCAGCTTGGGAGCTTCATGCTCGACGCCGAGCAGCCCTTCCCCACGGCCTTCTGCAAGCGCTGCGGGTCCGGCATGCCGAGCATGTCGTCGACCGGCAAGTTCTGGGTGATCCCGGCCGGCGGCCTCGAGGACGATCCCGGCTTGCGACCCATCCGCACGATCTTCTGGGACAGCCGCGCGCCGTGGTACGAGCACGTGTCGGACCTGCCGCGGCACGCGGAGTGGCCGGAGGGCTGATCTGCACCGATCTCTGCGCCGCCGGATCCTGCTCGGTCGGCGCGAAACCCTGACGGGCTCGCGCCGTTGGACATCATGCTCCCACTCTCGATCCTGGAGACCGCATGTTCGCCCGCGACTCGATCCTGACTCTCGGCGTCGCATTGACACTCAGCATCGGCTCGCCCCCGGTGTTCGCGACTCGCCAAGATCCGCCAGAGCGCACGATCGAGTCCCTCGAAGCCGGAAGCGGCGGCGGCGCAGTTGCCATCTGGGAGCTCTACGCACAGATGGAGCGCTGTCCCGAGCTGGAAGCGGCGCTGTTGCGTTGGTTGAGCACGACGCATGACATCGAAGCGCGGCGCGTGCTGGACACGCTCGTTCAGCACTGGCAACTCGAGCACGATCCGCTGACGCCGCGCGAGTACTTGCGTGGCGAGCGCGTTCTTCGCACGCCTGCCGAGTGCTATCCCTTGCCTTACGAGCCGCTCGAGCAGTCGACCCAGTTGCTGCTGCCGCTGCTCTCCTCTGCGAACTCGGAAGTACGGATCCCCGCCGTCATGACGCTGCTGCTGCGCGGCGAGCACAGCGCCGAAGCGATTCGATCGGCGCTGCCCGACGTCACGGTGAACGAGTGGCTGCAAGACCTGGCGGGTCAAGGACTTGGCAACGCGCTGGGCGAAGCCCTCGCGGACGCATAGACCGACGAACAGCGCATGCGGCTCTTGCGTGCCTTGCAGGAAGTCCATCGCGGGTATCGCGGCTACGCCATCGATGTCTGCGCCGAGCTCTTCGAGCGCACCGACGAGATCGGCCTGCTCGCGCGTGAGCTCTTCGTCGAGACCCATCGACTGACGCTCTACCACAGCGACGACTACTGGGAACACCACCACCTCCGCGATCCGCCGATCGATGATCCGAAGCTCGACGCACAGCTGGCACGACTCGTCAACCGCGTGCTCGACCATCCCGAAGAGACGCATCTCGGCGTCGTGGACGCGTGGAACCTCGCCTTCATGTGCGGCGCGCGCTCGGAAGCCGCCCGTCGCGTCGCTGTCGACCGACTGGTTCCCGACCTGATCGGTAAACCGTCCCTGCGCTTGCTGCGCATCCTCTGCCACCTGCGCGCCGAAGATCCTGCGGTGCGCACGATGTACCTCGAGACGCTCGCGACTTGGCCGGAGAGGCACGGCGGCGACTGCGCGGACTTACCGTGTTGGTCGCATCACGACGAAGAGACGCTCGCCGCCTTTGCACGCGTGGCGGAACAGTGCGACCACGCTTCGCGGCTCACGCAGCGTCTCGAGTTCTCCGGCTTGCTCGACGCGAGCGAGCACGAAGTCACGCGCGAGTGGTTCGCGGCGATGGAAGACGCGGGCGACGGCTCGTGGGCGAGGCTGCGCGAACACGGCTTCCGCCACGTCAGCATGCCCCGCGAAGGCGACTCGAAGATCCGCAGCGTGAACAGGCTCGGGCTGACCGGGCCGGAGTTCATCGGAGCCGCGATCTTGGTGCTGGAAGGCGACTGGCCGTTCAATGTGCACGCCGAGTGCGCGTGGGCGCTGCTCGCCGGCTCGGAGCCGAGCGCGGAACAGCTGGCGCGGCTCGCGCGACTCCACACGCCCCCGGCAGGAAACAGCGGATGGCGCAGCCTGAACCTCCTGACGAGCGAGCAGTCGAAGATCGACCCGCGGCGCAGTCGCCTCGACGAAGTGCCCCGACTGCGCTCGATGCTCTACGCCGGCAACTGCAGCTGGCTGCCGAACATCCTCGCCGTGACGCCGCTGATCCCACGCGACGAGGACTACCTGCTCGCCGCCATGGAACGGGGCAAGTCGTGGCAACGACGCGACGCGCTGGAGCTGGTCCGCGCCTTCGAGTTCGACACGCCCCGCATCCGAGCGGCTGTCGCGGCACGCTCGGGAGACTGTGACCCGCGCGTCGCGGAGCTGGCGGCCGCGGTCGGCGACGAGTCCGGCTGGTAGCCGCCCCCGCGGACGCCTCGACGGGTCGCGCCCGTGACGCCGAACGGACGTGGCGCTGGTTCTCGCCACTCCGGGCCCTGCAAGGGTGCATTGACGGGTCCCCCGCTCTAATCTCGTCGGACCCCAGCCGTCCCCCACAACGCCGCCTAGAGACGAGAACACCGCTCATGTCCTCCGCCAAGATCACCTGGACCAAGATCGACGAAGCCCCCGCCCTCGCGACGCACGCGCTGCTGCCCGTCATGCAGGCCTTCACCGCCGGCACCGGCGTCGAGATCGAGACCGCCGACATCTCGCTCGCGGGGCGCATCCTGGCGAACTTCCCCGACAAGCTGAGCGCGGATCAACGCATCCCGGACGAGCTGCAGCGACTCGGCGAACTCGCGAAGTCGCCGGACGCGAACATCATCAAGCTGCCGAACATCAGCGCGTCCATCCCCCAGCTGCAGGACGCGATCGCCGAGCTGCAAGGACAGGGCTTCGACGTTCCCAGCTATCCGGAAGAAGCGAAGACGGACGCCGACCGCGAGCTGCAGAAGCGCTTCGCCGTCGTGCTCGGTTCCGCGGTGAACCCGGTGCTGCGCGAAGGCAACTCGGACCGTCGCCCCGCCGCGTCGGTCAAGGCGTTCGCGCAGAAGCAACCGCACAAGATGATGCAGGACTGGCCGGCGTCCGGATCCAAGACGCGCATCGCGCACATGACGGACGGTGACTTCTTCGGTTCGGAGCGTTCCGTCACGCTGGGCGCGGACACGACGGCGCGCATCGAGTTCACCAGTAAGGACGGCAAGCCGGTCGTCTTGAAAGACGGCTTGAAGCTGCTCGCCGGCGAAGTGCTCGACAGCGCCGTGATGAGCGTGCGCAAGCTGCGCGACTACTACGCCGCCGAGATCGCGAAGAGCAAGGCCGATGGCCTGCTGCTCTCGCTGCACTTGAAGGCGACCATGATGAAGGTCTCCGACCCCGTCATGTTCGGTCACTGCGTGTCCGTCTACTTCAAGGACGCGCTGGACAAGCACGCCGCCGCGCTCGCGAGCATCGGCGCCAACGTGAACAACGGCCTCGCCGACGTGCTCGAGAAGCTCGACCGCTTGCCCGCCGATCAGGCTGACGCCGTTCGCGCCGACATCGACGCCTGCTACGCGAGCGGCCCCGCGCTCGCGATGGTCGACTCGCGCAAGGGCATCACCAACCTGCACGTGCCGAACAACGTGATCATCGACGCCTCGGTGCCGGTCGTCGTGCGCGACGGCGGCAAGATGTGGAACGCGGACAACGCGCTGCAGGACACCGTGGCGATGATTCCGGATCGCAGCTACGCCACGCAGTACCAGGCGGTGATCGAAGACTGCCAAGCGCACGGCCAGTTCGATCCGGCCACGATGGGCAACGTCGCGAACGTCGGCCTGATGGCGAAGAAGGCCGAGGAGTACGGCTCGCACGACAAGACCTTCTTCGCGCAGGCTGCCGGCACGGTGCGCATCGTCGACGCGAACGGCACCACGCTGCTGGAACAAGCCGTCGAAGAAGGCGACATCTTCCGCGCCTGTCAGACGAAGGACGAAGCGGTGCGCGACTGGGTCAAGCTCGCCGTCACGCGCGCCAAGGCGTCGGGTTCCCCCGCCGTGTTCTGGCTCGACGAGGCGCGCGGCCACGACGCCGAGCTGATCGCCAAGGTCGAGCTCTACCTGAAGGACCACGACACCGGCGGCCTCGACATCCGGATCATGAAGCCGACGGACGCGATGCACCACGCACTCGCGCGCGTGCGCAAGGGCGAGGACACGATCGCGGTCACCGGCAACGTCTTGCGCGACTACCTGACCGACCTCTTCCCGATCCTCGAGCTCGGTACCAGCGCGCGCATGCTGTCGATCGTCCCGCTCTTGAACGGCGGCGGCTTGTTCGAGACCGGCGCGGGCGGTTCGGCTCCCAAGCACGTCGAACAGTTCATCCAAGAGGGGCACTTGCGCTGGGACTCGCTCGGCGAGTACTGCGCGATCGTCCCGTCGCTCGAGCACCTCGCGGAGCACACGGGCAACGCGCGCGCCGCGCTGCTCGCTGCGACGCTCGACAGCGCGGTCGGTCAGTACCTCGAGAATTCGCGCTACCCGTCCCGCAAGGTCGGCGAACTCGACAACCGCGGCTCGACCTACTACCTCGCGACTTACTGGGCGCAAGCGCTCGCTGCGCAGACGGACGACGCCGAGCTCGCGAAGCGCTTCGCACCGGTCGCGGCAGCCCTCGCCGAGAACGAACCGGCGATCCTCGAAGAACTGCGCGCCGCGGAAGGCCAGCCCGTCGACCTCGGCGGCTACTACCACCCCGACGACGCGAAGGTCGCGGCCGCGATGCGACCGAGCAAGACCTACAACGCGATCATCGACGGGATGTAGGGCGGACTGGAATGCTCATGAACGAGGCGCCGGTCGATCGACCGGCGCCTCGTTCATTAGAGCTGGCTCGGATTGCGCAAGGAGTACCGCGCCATCGCCACCTCACCGACCCGCCGGATCGCCGGCACGAAGGCCGCGGTGCGCAGTTCCAGCCCGCGCTCCGGCGCGACGTCACGCCCAGCTCGTAACCTTCGAAGTTCGGACCGAAGTGCGCAAGCAAGCGAATCCCGTCGCCGGTCGCAGCCTGCTTCTCGACTGCCGGCATCAAGACCGACTCGTAGTCGGCGGCGGTCGCCTTGCCGGTCGCGGAGAATTCGATGACGCCATCGGGTTGATTCGGATGGATCTCGATCACGACTGCGTTCTCCTCTTGGAAGTCCCGGCCATGCGCCGGGCCGGCAGAGTGCACGGCGCGGAATGCGCGGCTTCTCCCACGGGCAAGCGAGCACGAGACAGCGCGGTGGGACTCTTGCTCGACGGATTCGCCGCGCAGGCGATCCGACTGGAAGCTGAGCCGATCCGCTGGTTCTTGGTTCTGCATCGCCCTCAGGATCATGTCCCCAACTCCGTTCGTCGCCCCCCCGCGCCCGGAAGGCAGTCCGAAGCTGTCGGAAGTGCGCAACACTCCTTCCCGCTCCGACACCGCTTGTCGGCAACTCGCCTGCATGGCAGCATCGATCCCGTCATGACCCTCCTCCCCATCAGCGTCGCTTCGCTCGTCGTCCGCTCCCTCGCCTTCGTCGTCCTCGGCGCCGCAGCACCCGCGCAAGCTCCTGCGGACGACGCGTCCCCGGCCAAGCCGGAACCTCGAGCCGACGCGGATCAAGCGGGGGCGGATGACGAACCGGTGGCGCCCCCGGCCACGCGCGGCGGCGCGGACCCTTCGGGCGACGCCTTCCGCTTCGGATCACCTCCGCAGCTGGAAAAGAGTCTGACCGAGGAAGACATGTGGCCCGCCGCGACGGCCGACGGTTGGAAGCGCCCGGTGCTCGTCCAGTGGCAACGCAGCTTCGACGATGCGATGCGCGTCGCACGCGAACGCAACATGCCGCTGATGGTCTGCGTGAACATGGACGGCGAGATCGCCAGCGAACACTTCGCGGGCGTGCGCTACCGCGAACCGCAGACGGCGGCGCAGATGGCGCGCTACGTCTGCGTGATCGCTTCCGTCTATCGACACACGCCGCGCGACTACGACGAGCTGGGCAGGCGTGTTCCGTGCCCGCGCTTCGGCACGGTGACATGTGGCGAACACATCGACGCGGAACGCGAACTGTACGGGAAGTACTTCGACGGACGACGCATCTCGCCGCGGCACATCGTGCTCGACCTCGAAGGCAATGAGACCTTCGACGTCTACTACTCGTGGGACACGCAGACGGTCTTCACGGCGTTCGTCGCCGGCGTCGAGGGTTGGCCGGAACCGACGCCGCCGCAAGAGCGCTCGATCGAAGGTCTGACCAAGAGCGCGGACGTCGCGGATCGCCTGCGCCTCGAGAAGATCTACGTCTCGTCGGACGACGAAGTCCGCCGCCGGATCCTGCGTACGCTCGCCACCGAACACGTGGTCGACCAGACGGAAGTCTTGCGCTCGGCGATCTTCGGCTTGGACCTCGAGCTCTCCACGCTCGCGCGCCAAGCCCTGGCGCAGTGTGAGACGGACGGTGCGCTCGACCTGATGGCCGAAGCACTGAAAGTGAACTTGCCGGACTCGGAACGCGCCGTCTTGTTGCAAGCCGTCGAGCGGCTCGCACCGAGTTCGAAGCGTGCGCGCGCTCTGCTTGCGCTGCACCAAGGCATGCCTGCTGCGTCGCCCTTGATCGACGCTTCCAAGCTCGAGTTGGTCGCGCGTGAGTACGAATCCTCCGCCGGGTCGCGCTCTTCGATCGGAACGCTCGAAGCTGCCTCGGACTCGGTCCGCGCCGACACGCACAACGGCGCCGCGCAAGTCGCGCTGGCCGAAGCGCTGCTCGCTCGCGCGAACGCCGCCCCTCTCGACCCTCTCGCGGAACTCTGGATGCGCGACGCGTTGACCGCCGCTTATGAAGCGGAACGCAATGGCCAATCCGGTCCGCGCGTCGACGCGATCATTGCGGTGGTCAAGGATGCACTGGGTGATCCGCGCATGGCGAGCGAACGAGCGATCCGCGCCGTGGAAGGCGGACTGCTGCTGCCCGCGAACGATCAAGTCCCGGCCCAGTCGCTCGATCCGACGACCCTGAACCGCGTTGTGCGCTTGTTCGCTGACGCGCGCCGCCGCTCGATCTATCGCGCGTATCGCCGCGGCGACGAGTGGCCGCCCGAGTGGCTCTCCGACGTGAACGGCGCTTACGCGGTGCTGATCGAAGCGCAGATCGAAGACGAATCCGTGCTCGTCGAACACTACGATTTCCTGCGCTGGATCGGCGCCACGCCGCGCGCCGGCGAAGTGCTCGCGACCGGCCTCGAGCGCTTCCCTGACTCGCCTACCTTGCACGAACGACTGCGCGCGCGCGTGCTCTGGAAAGACGGCCCGAGCGGACTCGAGCGCGAGTACGCGAAACGACTTGCGCAAGCTGCGACGCTGGAGACTCCCAGCCAGCTCACCTGGTTCGCGGGATACGCTGCGCTGATCGCCGCGGAACACTGGCGCCAGCGCAGCGAGTTCGTCGAAGCAGGAGCCGCCTATCAGCGCTCGATCGACCGCTTCGAGCAGAGCGCCAACGACTTTCCGGACGGCTTCGACTCGTGTGCTCACTACGCCGCGCTGTCCGAAGCCGGCCTCGCACGCCTCGCGCTGCAAACCGGCGAACTCGAGCGCGCGACGGAACTCCTGCTCGCGGCGATCGCCCGACGTCCCGCGTCCGCCGAGACGCAAGACGGCCTCGGTCTCTCGCCGCTGATGACCGCAAAGATGCTCAAGGCGCGCCTCGCCGAGTCGGACACCCCCGAGCGCGCGACGGCACTGCAGGCCGCGATCGACCGACTGCTCGCCCAAGACGCGTAGGCCCGCGTGCGACGGCTCGACAGTCACGCGGCGCGCCGAGGGCGCGCCGCGTGATCGTTACGCCGCCCTAGGCTTCCAGCTCTCTGGCACGTTCCATCATCCGCTCTCGACCCTTGTGGTCCGTGAGTGAGACGATCACGGCGGCCAGGCCCGACAGGAAGAAGGCCGGGGGCAGCTCGCCGAGCTGAGCGAAGAACTGGCCGACGACGGGCAGTACCGGCACGGCGAACTTGAAGATCGGCACGCACAGGAAGCCGACGATCATCGCGGCCAATGCGCCGCGCGCCGTCATCTTCGACCAGAAGAGCGAGAGGATCATCGTCGGGCAGAAGGTCGCGCTGATTCCCGACCAACCGAAGATCACGAACCAGAACACAGTGCGGTCAGGTACCAAAAAGGCGACGGTGATCGTGATCAGCAGCGCGACGATCGAGAGCGCAAAGGTCGCCATGCGGCTGATCGGCACGAGGTCTTTGTCCGCGAGCTGCGGGTTGCGCACCTTCTGGTGAACGTCGCGCACCACCGCGCTGCCGGCGAGCACGAGCAGCGAATCCACCGTGCTCATGATCGCGCTCAAGACGATCGCCACGAACAAGCCGACCAGCAGCAGCGGCAAGGCGTGTTCGACGAGCATCGGCAGGACGCCTTCGCCACCCTCTCCGAACACGGCTTCGACAGGCTGCCCCGGCTCGGTCAGGATCGCGCGTCCCACCATGCCGATCAGCACCGCGCCCGTGTCGGAGAGCAGCGTGAACGCGATCGCCACGTAGGCTCCTTTCGATATCTCGCGCTCGTCCTTGAGCGCCAAGAAGCGCACGAAGATCTGCGGTGAGCCGAGGAAGCCCAGGCCGATCAGCGAGAGCGAGACGATGCTGAGCACCGTCGTGAACGACCAGCCGTCCGGTCCGGCGAGCGACATCAAGCCCGGATCGATCGCCGTCAAGCGGTCGCTCATCTCACCCACTCCGCCGAGCATCACGAGCCCGACGATCGGCAGGCCGACGAGTCCGAGGAACATCAAGCTGCCCTGGAAGACGTCCGACCAGACGACGGCGAGGAAGCCGCCGGCCGTGATGTAGGTCAACACCACCAAGAAGCCGACGCCGATGCCGAGGAAGTAGTTCCAGCCCAGGAAGTCCTCGAAGGCCTTGCCCGTCGCGTCGATCTGCGCGCTGACATAGATCGTCACGAAGACGACGAGCGCGAGGGCGCTGACGAGCCGCAAGCGGTGCGAGTTGTCGCGGAAGCGATCCTCGAGGTAGTCGGGGATCGTGATCGAGTCATAGCGATCGGTGAGCCGCTTGAACGGGCGGCACATCAACAGCCACGCTCCGGCGACGCCGAGCACTTCGCCCAGCACGACCCAGAACGCCTTCGCGCCGAAGGCCGCGCCCATGCCGGTGAGTCCGAGCAGGAGCCACGCGCTCTCGCCCGTCGCGCGGGCCGAGAAGGCAACCGACAAGAAGCCGAGCCCCTTTCCCGCCGCGAAGTAGTCCTTCACGCCCTTCATCCGGCGCGAGGCGACAACTCCGATCAGCAGGAGAACGAGCAGGTAGAGAACAACCGCAACGAGCTTGGTCACCATGTGCGCGACGAGCCTACGGCCTCGATTCGCTATCTCCAGGACTATCGCGAACGCCTCCCGGGGCCGGCCGGATTCCGTGACGGCTGCGACCCGACCCCTTACGCTCTGCGCATGACCATCATGCTCGGACCCAGAGGACAGCGATCCGTCACCGTCGAGATCGACGTCATCGGAACGCCCGAAGAAGTCTGGGCCGCCATCGCCACCAGCGCCGGTGTCTCGTCTTGGTTCGTCGACACGATCTTCGAGAACGAAGGCGACGGCGCGCCGCTGCGCTTCCGCAACAACTTCGGTCCGGGAATGGAGTCCGTTTCCGAGATCAGCTCGTGGAACCCGCCGCGCGTGTTCACAGCCGAGAGTCAAGACTTGGGACCGGACGCACCACCCGTCTTGACGACCTGGACCGCCGAACCGAACACGGCCGGCGGTTGCACGGTTCGAGTCACGCACAGCGTGCACACGGACAAGCCCGACTGGGACGCGCCGCTCTCAGCGTGGGAGAGCGGCTGGCCGGCCTTCTTCCACTTGCTGCAGCTGAAGCTGGAGCACTTCCGCGGCGAACCGAGCGCGTCGTGCAGCTTCAGTGCAACCGCACAAGACGCAGAGGCCGCATGGAAGGCGCTCGCGACCGGACTCGGCATCGTGGACGTCGAAGTCGGCGCGAACTTTGCCGCACCCGACACGGCGCCAGCTCTCGCGGGATGCGTCGAGCGCGCCGCGGAACCTCGCGAGCGCGTCTTGCGACTCGCGCAACCGGCACCCGCAGTCGTTCACACCTTCGTCATGCCGACGGGCAAGAACGCTGCGGTCTGGATGCGCTTCAACTTCTTCGGCGAGTCTGCAGCCGCGGCGGCCGATGCGGCGCGCTCCGCCTGGCAAGCGTGGTTCGCAGATCAGTTCCCAGCGAACCCGTCAGCTGCTGAGTCGCACTGAACGCTTGCCCACACGGGCAATGCCGCGACGCGCTCGCACGACCACGCTTGCTCGCGTGAGTCCGGCGCTGAAGCATGGTAGAAACGCGCAGACGCCGTCTCGCTCCAGCACCCCGTCGACGCCCCACTTCCGCACCATGATCCACTCTCGACTCCTCGCGACACTGCCCGCCCTCGTCGTCATCGCGCTCACCGGATGTTCGGACGACGACCCCGCGCCGGTGAGCCCCGTCGAGCACGCTGCACAGACTCAATCCGTCCCCGTCGGCGACGCCGGCACTCGCAACACACAGGCAGCCGCCGATCCTGCGAACGCCGGCGAACCGAGCAATGCGGTCGAGCTCGAGCAGGTCGAGATCAAGGACCCCACGCGCAGGAACATGGCCGCCTATCGCCTGTTGATCCCGAAGGGTTGGACCTTCGAAGGCGGGATGACGCCGGTGGCACCGGACTACTACGTAATCCCGTACTTCAGCCAGGTGACTGTGCGCTCCCCCGACGGACGCGGAGCCGTCTTCTGGGGGCCGATCGAGTTCGGTTACGGAGGCGGTGCGGACTTCCCGCCCTTCACGCCCTTCGATGGCCGCCCGTTCTTGCAGATCCCTGCTTCGCTCGGCGACTACTGGATACAGCTGGCCGAGTTGTCGCCCGCTGAAGGCGTGACGAAGCTCGAGATCGTCTCCGAGCAAGTCATTCAGGAAGCCACCGAGAACGTTCGCAAGCTGTTCGATCCGCTGTACGAGAGCGCGCGGCAAGAGAGCGCGCAGCTCGCGGGGATCGGCGAGTCGTTGCAGTTCGACGTCGAAGCGCGCGAGCTCGTCATTCGGTACGAAGAGCACGGAGAGCCGACCGAAGCGACGATCTTCACGACCATCAGACACACGGTCTACCGCTACCCGGACGGTTCGGTCCGCGCCGCGATGTGGAACCTCGACCACATGTACTGCTTGTTCGGACCGATCGGAACCAATCCCCTCGAAGACCCCGTACTGGCGGCGATCGTGCGCTCGCGCAAGGAAGTCCCGGAGTGGCAAGAGACGATCCAGCGCTGGTACCTCGAGAAGAACCAGCAGATCGTCGCACAGGGTCTAGCGAACATCTCGGCGGCGGCGCGCGCTTCCGCGACCCAACGCACGACGCAGTCGCAAGACGTGCTCGACATCAGCTTCCAAGCCTGGAAGAGTCGCAACGCCGCGAACGACACGGGTCACTCGTCATCGATCAACGGCATCCACGAACGCACGACCTTCGCAACGCCGGCCGGCGGCACGGTCGACCTACCGAGCCACTATCAGAACGTGTACACCGACGGACGAGGCAACTACGTCTTGCACAACGACGCGAACTACCGGATCAACACCGATCCGCGGTTCAACAGTCGTGACTGGCAGCAGATCGAAGCGCCGCGTTGATCAACGCACCGGCGCCACGGATTCGATCGCAGCCATCAACCGCCGCGTGACTCCGAGCGCGAAGTACTCCGAACGGCTCGGGAAGTAGTAGGCGTACGTGTAGCCGATGAAGTCGATGTGCACGCTCTACCGCGCTAGACGCATATCTCAGCGAAACGACAGGAGTTCCATGTCGAACTTCAGGTCACCCTTGGACGGACCGTATGCCAGCTGCTGAGGCAGAGCGATCGTGAAGCTGTCTCCGACGCGCATCTTCGCGACGACCACGTCCCAACCCTTGATGGCTTGACCCGAGCCGACCGTGAAGCTGAATGGCCGCTTGCCGGCATCGATCACCGTGCCGTCGGCCAACATGGCCTTGTACGCGAGCGTCGCTGACTTGCCGGTGCCGCACACAGCGCCGTCACCGTTCTTGCGGACTTCGAGGACGCGGATGTCCGGCACGCCGTCCATCCCCGACGAGATCGTGTCGCCGACGGACCAGGGGCCCTCCGTCTTCGGAGCCTCGGACGTGGTCGCGTTGTTAGGAGACGCAGCCGCTTCGGCGTTCCTCTGGGTCTCGCCGCGGCAACCGGTGAGTCCGAGCAGCCCGATCGCGAATCCGACTCCCATGATGTTGAGGTTGTTCATCCCGGGATTCTGCAGTTGAGCCGCTGCGGAGTCCACGAGGCGTTGCCGGCTTCGCGCTGCGAAGTCGAGTTTCGGCGTGCGTGCCGGCGTATCGGCGCTCTAGCGGCTCTGCGCCGCTCCCTCAGCTTCGTCCGGTGACCGCTTCGCGCGCCACTCCTCGGCGAGCTCGGGGCGCCCCAGCTCGTCGTAGATCTCGGCCAAGCGCGCGGCGCAACGCGCGGTGACCGTGAAGCCCGCACCGTAGCGCTCGAGCGAGAGCTCGTGCGCTTCGACCAGGATCGTCGCCGCATCTTCGAGCCGTCCGGCGCTGCACAGCAGCTCGGCGTGGAACACCGTCGTGATCAGAGTCCCGCGATGATCGGCACCGTTGACGGCGCGTGCGAGCTCGAGCGCCCGCAAGAAGCGCTCGTCGGCCAAGTCGTGCTGGCCGAGCGACCCCGTCACCCGCGCGAGGTTGGTGAGATACGCGATCGTGTACGAGTGATCTTCACCGAGGCTCTCGGAGCCGAGCTCGACCGCTTCTTCGAGCAGCACCTCTGCTTCTTCCATGCGTCCGGCGATCATGTAAGCGACCGCCAAGTTGTTCGCCGCCCGCGCGATGTCCACGGCGCTCGACGGAATGCGACGATGAGTCTCGTAGATCCGCATGTAGAGCGGAGTCGCCTCATCCATGCGACGCAAGTCCTTGTAAGCCCCGGCTTGCCCTTCGATCACACTCAACAACACGTGGTGATCGGGGCCGAGGTTCTGCTCGGCGAGGATCGCCGCTTCGCTCGCGAGCTCCAACGCGTCCTCCAACTGCCCCAGCTGCCGCAGCAGCCCGGACAAGTTGTTCTGGCTCGTCAGCGTCAACTCGTGCCCGGGTCCCAGCTGGTCGCGCCGGATTTCCAGGCAGCGACGGATGTACATCTCCGCCTCATCGAGCTTGCCGAGGTCCATCATCAAGCGCCCCAAGCCGTTGTAGCTCTGGACCGTCGACTCGTGCTGCGGTCCGAGCAAGCGTTCGCGCAGCTCGAGCGCACGCAAGAACAACGGTTCGGCGAGGTCGTAGTCGCCCAAGGCCAAGTAGGTGTTCGCGATGGTGTAACTCACCTCTGCACCGACTTCCGGCTGGTCGGTGAAGCGGGACTCGACCGTCGCCGCTGCCGCGTCGAGTGCTTCGCGCACGGTCACCGTGCGCCCCAGCTCGTCGGGCCGTACCGAAGCGATGATGTCGTAGTTCAAGAAGTCGTTGACGGCCGAGGCGATCGCCATCTGGCGCTCGGCTTCGAGCCGTCCGGCCTCCGCGAGGCGCGCCGCGCGCGATTCGTCGACGGCGGCGATCACGGAGAAGATGGTCGCCGCGATCAACACCACGATGACCGTCGCCGAAGCCCCGACCAGCAGCCGGTTGCGACGCGCGAACTTGCGCAGCTGGTACAGCGTGCTCGGCGGGCGCGCGGAGACCGGTTGGTGGTCCAGGATCCGCCTCAGGTCGTCCGCGAAGGCTTCGGCAGAGGAGTAGCGCTCGGCCTTGTCCTTGGCGAGCGCCTTGTGCAGCACGGTCTCGACGTCACCGGCGAGGCTGCCGACGACTCGACTCGGCGGATCCGGTTCTTCCTCGCGCAACACGCGCAGCGCTTCGGAGATCGGCAGCCGGTTCAGATCGTGCGGAAGCCGACCGGTCGCGAGTCGGTAGGCGATCACGCCCAACGAGTACACGTCGGACCGCGTGTCGAGTTCCGCGGGGTCAGCCTCCATCTGCTCGGGGCTCATGTAGGAAGCGGTGCCGAGCCAATCTCCCGTGCGCGTCGCGAACGAAGCTTCAGGGTCCGAGTCGATCGCGCGCGCGATCCCGAAGTCGAGCACCTTCGGCGCGCCGGTCGCGTCGACCAAGATGTTGCTCGGCTTCAAGTCGCGGTGCACGACGCCCTTCTGGTGTGCGTGATGCACGGCGTGACACACGCGCTCGAGGAGCGCCAAGCGCTCGTGCAAGTCGAGTCCGTGCTTGTCGGCGTAGTCCGTCAACGGCTGACCGTCCACGAGCTCCATCGCGAAGAACGGCTGCGGCCCGGTCGGCGAAGGCGCGACACCGGCCTCGTAGATCTGCGCGATGCCGGGGTGGTTCAACCAGCCCAGCACGTGCGCTTCGTGCTCGAAGCGCCGCAAGACTCCGGAGCTCGCGAGCACGGCGGGCACGAGCTTCAGCGCCACTCTGCGCTCGGGGTGATCTTGTTGTGCTTCGTAGCAGACGCCCATGCCGCCGCGACCGAGTTCCTTCAAGATCGTGAACGGCCCGAGTCGTCGCGGCGCTTCGGCAGCTCCCGCTGCAGGCATGTACTGCGCAGCGGCCGGCTGATCCAAGACCTTGGCGCTCGACTCGGCCGCCAGCATGCCTTCGACGAGTCGAGCGAGATCTTCGTCGGCGCCGCACTGCGCGCGCAGTCGAGTCGCCTGTTCCCGCGGATCGAGATCGCAGACCGCAAGGAAGATCTCACTCGCGCGTGTGTGCTGTTCGCTGGACATCCGACTCGATCCTAGGGCTTAGCAGCCCAGAGCAGAAATCGTTCGGATTCATGACGCCGAATGACGGCTGCAATCGGCTGCTGAAGCGCCGGCATGGCCGAGTCGGCTTCGGAATCCTCGAAGTGGCTCACTCCGGCGAGAGGATTCGTGCCAGCCGCGAGGGAACCGTACATTGGCAGCCCATGACGACATCGCCCGATCCCGCCGTCCCCGACGAGTCGAAGCACGAGCAGGCGACGCAGTTCCTGCAGGCTGCCGTGGACGGCGACCAAGCCGCGTTGGGCGCTCTATTCCCGCTGGTCTACGACGAGCTGCGCGCGCTGGCCGCGGGTCACCTCGCGAGCGAGCGCGATGGTCACACCCTGCAGCCCACGGCGCTGGTGCACGAAGTCTACGCGCGCTTGATCGACACGACGCGCTTCGAGTACCGCGGGCGCGCGCAGTTCTTCGCGCTCGCGTCGCGCGCGATGCGCCGCGTGCTCGTCGACCACGCGCGCGGCGTGGCGCGTCTCAAGCGCGGCGGCGCGTGGAGGCGCGTCGAACTCGACCCCGAGGCCAAGATCACAGAGGACGAGCTTCCCGACCTGATCGAGCTCGATCGCGCACTCGAGCTGCTCGCTGAGAACTCCGAGCGACAAGCGCAGATCGTCGAGCTGCGCTTCTTCGGCGGCCTCGAGCTCGACGCGATCGCCGAGTCGCTCGAGATCTCGCGCTCGACCGTCGACCGCGAGTGGCGCGTCGCTCGCGCGTGGCTCGCCTTCACGCTGCAGAACCTGCAGAGCGAGTGAACGCGAGTCACCCGCGGCGCACTGCACCGCGAGCGACTCGCGCTTCGAGCTCGAAGCTTCGCGCATCATCCGAGCTAGTAGAGGATGCCTTCGAGCTCGGTCCAGAAGGTGAGGACCGTCAGCGGACGCGCGCCCGGCACCCAGACCACATTCCCGTTGCCGTCGAAGGTGCGACCGGCTTGATAGACCGCCAGGCCCCACTTGTAGTCCCAGTCCTCGTAGTCGCCGATGTCTGCGATGTCGCCGACCTGCGCGCTGTAGACCGTCTCTTGACTGATCGAGATCGAGAAGAGATCAGTCTCGGTCGCCTCGACGCTCCCGCCGACGCTGATTCCCGCCTTGAACTCGACTTCTCCGCCGGCCGAGAGCGTGCGCTCTTGAGTCGTCGCGTTCTCGGTCTGCAGCGAGATCGACATCCCCCCCTCGCTGCCGCCCTGACCGACGGGCAGCGCCGCGGGACTCTGCCAGCTGACGTGCTGGTTCAGGATCTGCTGCAGCTCCGAGAGGGATCGATAGCTCTCCGGGTCGCCCAGCGTGTGCGGCAGCAAGTCGGAACCGATCTGGAACTCCGGCGCGACGCTCGCGTTGAAGTAGTCCACCGTCCACTTGTACGCGTCCGCCGAGCGGGGCACGCCCAGCGTGATGAGCTCGCCCACCAGGGTGTCGTCCACCGCTGCGATGATCTCGTACTCGTAGGTGTCGTACTTGTTGGTCTGGAAGATGATCGTGTCGTTGTCGTGCGCGCCGCTGTAGTCCACGACGTGCGTCGTCAGCTCGGTCACCGTCTGCGTGCGCTGCAACGACTTGCCGACCGTCGCCTTCGCGGACACTCCGATGCCGAAGGCGAGGTCTACACTGCTGCCGACGGACGTCGACCACGCGGCTCCGCTCGACACGCCGACCGAGATGCCGTTCGTCACGCTCGTCGAGTAGGACGTGCTGGTCGATCCGTAGTTCTGTGAGATGCCGGTCTTCGTCGGCGCGGCGGAGAGCAGGACCAACGGGATCGGATCCGAGATCGAGACGCCGTGGACGCCGGTGTAGCGCAAGGCGAAGCCGTCGGCGTCGAGGTCTCCGGGGACCACGACGGGAGGCAGCGGCGCAGTCATCGCAAGCGAGCCGGTGACGCGCAGAGACTCCTGGACGGTGCTCCCCGACACTCGGATGACGCCGTAGTACATGAGCTTCTCGAACAAACCGAACGAGCCCGGTGCTTCGCCGATGATGGCGGGATACAGCTCTTCCGCACCGTCGCCGTCGTCGTCGGCGGCGCGCAGCGTGGCCGTGTCCTGCTGGTCCGCGCTGAGGAACATGGAGTGCGACTGGGAGTTCCAATCGAAGGGCGTCTCCGAGTCGCGATCCAAGAGCAGCAACTCGTACCAGAATTCGCCCGGGTACAAGATCCCGAGCCCGTCTCGGCCGGTTCCGTAGCGGTCGAAGGCCGTGACGTCCCAAGTCCAACCGTTCGCCACGGGGACTTCGACTTCGTGGTCCCAAACGTCGAGGTTGTAGTGGTCGAGGAGCGAGACGCCATCCTCGCTCGAGTACTCGAACAGCTTGATCTTGAACTGCTGTGCGAAGAAGACATCAGGCAGGTTGATCAGCGGCGGAAAGGTGAATTGGAGGCCCTGCATGCCGACGTACGCGATCTCGTCGGCACCATCGCCGTCGAAGTCTCCGATGACCGAGCGTCCGGCGAAGGTGTCCGGGCTCGAGCTCGGACCGAACAGCTCGTAGTACCACTGCTCGAGCTGCATCGACGACACGCCGAGACCACCCCGATAGATCCGGATCTTGAAGCGATCCTCGTGCGTGGTGTCGCCTTCGAGTCCGAGGACCAACTCGTCGATCCCGTCGCCGTCGAGGTCGGCGGGATGCCCCCACATGCTCGCGTGGTTCGCCGTGCGCTCGTAGTCCAGCTTCACGCTGCCTCCCGCCTGCGGGTCGTCGAAGACGCGGAACCAGCTCTTGTTGCCAGTCTGGTTGAAGGCCTTGCTCCGCAGCACGAGCACGATCTCGTCGCGCAAGTCGCCGTCGAAGTCGCCGAGCTCGAGGAAAGCGTCGCCGAAGTAGGTCGCGTCGTCGCCGACGTGCGGCACCTCGAACAAGGTCGTCCACCCATACGTCCCGTCGGCCATGCGCTCGAAGCTGCTCAAGCGCACGACCTCGGTCGGGCTGTGCAGGAACTCGACGACGACGATCTCTTCCTCGGGGTCGTCGTCGATGTTGCCGCTCATCGCGCTGCGGATCTGACGAGAGTTGGCCAGACCTCCGGGCAGAATGCCGTTCCCCGCGCCCCAGTCGTCGCGCGTCAAGGTGAAGGCGTTGGGCGTGAGAGCGCTGGCGTGCGGCGCCGAATACATGACCTCGTTCACCTCGGTCAACACCGCGCCTTGCAGGCCGAAGGGGTTGCCCTTGCGAGTCGCGCGCGGAGCGCGAGCGTGCAAGTCGTGTTGGATGCCCGCCGGCGTCATGGCGCCCGCGTTCACCGAGTGGATGGCGATCGTCTGCGTGGCTTTCACGCCGCCCGCCGCCGCTCGACGCGCCGCCGTCGCGGCCACGCTGGACTGGTTGCCTTGGCCCTGAGACCCCAGCTGGGGAACGGGAACCGCGGCTCGACTGGAAGCTGCACTCGTCAACACGGCAACCGCCGTGAGCGTGGCGCAGGACAGGATCATGGGGATTCGTTGCATGTCGGACCTCGTCGCTCGGATGTCGAAGCGGCAGAGCCCCACCGGCTCCACCAACTCCCCGAGCGACGGCGCGCGGCGCCGGACGTCACGAATCTCGAAAGCGCGCTCTGCGGGCCGGAACCGGCGGTTCTCGGCGCCCCGGAGCGCTCCCTGATCAATCCTGAGCCGACGCCGGAGACGACTCCGCGCCGGCGTCAGTCCAACAGGTGAATCTCCCACGGGCCCATCCCCGTGATCTGGATCTCGACCGGTTCGTCGGCCCAGACGAAGTGCGCCGTACACGGCGCATTCACGTAGTAGTCCCCCACGCCGAACTCGCGGCTCGCAGCGCGGTCGACCACGTCAGCGAATCCGACGTGGATCGTGCCGGCGAGCACCGTGACGCGCTCGGCGCGCGGGTGCGTGTGCGGCGGCATGGTCCACGGTTCGCTCATGCGCAAGCGGATCGTGAACAGGCCTGCTTCACGCGGACTGCCTTCGAGTACGGCCATCTCGCAGGGGAACGGCGCGCTGGAAGGTCCTGGGCCGTACGGAATCTCGCTGGCGTGGTAGGCCAGCTGTCGCTCGCCCGGGGGCACGCCGTGGTGATCCGGAGGCGTCGATGCACAGCTCGCGGCCAGGCCGAGGGCAACGCCCGCGATGGCCGAGCGTCGGAACGGGAGACGGATGGAACACATCGAGCTCATCCTTCGGAAGCGGTATCGGAGAGCCATCCACGAGCGCCTCGTGAGGCTGAAGAGGAGTCCTTGTACGCGGCCGTGTCGTGCGGAGCAATCCAGTGTCGTTCGCCGCGAGCCCGCGCCCGCTACACTCTCCGCCCTCTCGGTCCCACCCATGCGAGCCATCACTTACCACCGCTACGGCCCCCCCGAAGTCCTCCAGCTCGAGGACGTGCCCGCGCCTGTCCCGAAGGACGACGAAGTCCTGATCCGCGTGCGCGCCGCCGAGGCGACCAAGGCCGACTGCGAGATGCGCGCCTTCCGCTTCGCCGTGAAGTGGTTCTGGTTGCCGCTGCGACTCGCGGTCGGCATCACGCGTCCGCGCAACAAGATCCTGGGCGGCTACTTCGCGGGCGTGGTCGAAGCGGTCGGGCCGCAGGTGACACGACTCGCCGTCGGGGACGAGGTCTACGGCTCCGCGGGACTCGGCTTCGGCGCCTACGGCGAGCTCGTGACGGTGCGCGAACGCGCGAGCGTCGTGAAGAAGCCCGCGGACATGACGTTCGAGGAAGCGGCGGCCGTCCCGCTCGGCGGCTTGAACGCGCTGCACTTCCTGCGCCTCGCCGCGATCCGTCCCGGCGAGCGCGTGTTGATCAACGGTGCGGGCGGCAGCATCGGTGCGCACGGCGTGCAGATTGCGAAAGCCATGGGCGCTGAAGTCACCGCGGTCGACAACGAGATCAAGCGCGCGCTGATCGAACGCCTCGGCGCCGATCACTTCGTCGACTACACGCGCGAGGACTTCTGGTCCCGCGGCGAGACTTGGGATGTCGTCTTCGACATGATTCCGCACACGCCCTACGCCGCCATCCTGCGCGTCCTGAATCCCGGCGGTCGTTACCTGAAGGGCAACCCGCGCTTCGTCGACCTCTTGCGCGCGCCCTGGACCACGCGCACGACCGACAAGCGCGTGAGCATGGCGTTCGCGAAGGAGTCGCACGCAGAACTCGACGCGCTCCGCACGATGATCGAAGCGGGCGAGCTCTCGCCGATCGTCGACACGGTCTACCCGCTGGAACAGGCCGCGGAAGCACATCGCCGCGTCGAGACGGAACAGCGCGCGGGCGCGATCGTGCTCGCGATCTCCACTTGATCGAGTCCGGTCTTCCCCCCGCTCGATCGCCTGTGCACTAGACTCGGACGCGACATGAGGCAGTCCACCCATTCCACCTCGCGGACGCGCGCGCCGGAGGCTCGTCCGTGACGGCCGGTCCCCGCGCGTGGGTGCTCAACCTCGACGCCGAGCACGAGCTACAGGTCGGGCAACGCTATGCGCCGTCGAAGCACCTCGCCGCACTCGTCGCGCGCGAACGCTGCCGCTTGCAGGGTAGCTTGCTCGCGCCGGGTGACGTGCTCGTGACCGCCGAGGCACTGGCTGCCGGCGACGCGTCACTCGAACGCGCACGCGGCTTGCCCGGCGTCGCCTGGAGCCCGACGCCGAGTGCTCTCGAGCTCCTGCACCGCGTCGGCGCGGTTGCGAGCGCGGCACCCGACTTCGAGATCCTGCGCCGCGTCAACGCGCGGCCGTTCGGCGCGGAGGTCCGCGCGCCCTTGCTGGAAGGTGCGTTCGAGAAGCACGTCGCCGCGACCGAACCCGAGCTGCTCGCGCTCGTCGCGCGCGATGCTCCGCTCGGCTGGCTCGTGCGCCGCACCTTCGGCGCGGCGGGTCGCGGGCGTCGGCGCCTGCACGCGGGAGTGCCCGCGCCCGACGAACTCGCCTGGATCCGCGCCGGCCTGCGCCACGGCCCGCTGGTCGTCGAGCCGTGGGTGCAAGTCACCCGCGAGTTCACGCGCTCGGGCTTCGTCCGCGCGGACGGTTCCGTCGAGCTCTCGCCTCCCTGCCACCAAGCCGTCGCGACGAGCGGAGCGTGGTTGCGCACCGAACGGGCGGACAGCAGCGCCGTCGCGCGCGCCGACGACCTCGCGCTCGAACGCGCGACGGCGCGCGCGGGCGACTCGCTCGCGCGCGCCGGCTACTTCGGAGCCTTCGGGATCGACGCCTTCCGCTACCGCGCCGAGCCCGGAGCGCCCGAACGGCTCAACCCGCTGAGCGAGATCAACGCGCGCCTGACGATGGACTGGGCCACGGCCTTCGCGGAGCGCTCGACGCGCGACCAACTGCTCCACGTACGGAACCTGGTATAAATCCTCACCCCCCTCTCATGAGGAACAGGCCTGCCTGGCGGCCGTGCATGCTCCATCGGAGGGGGTGAGGACTCATACCTGGTTCCGTACCTCCCGCTCCAGCCCCCCAGAAAGCACCACAACCATGGACGTCTTCGAAGCCATCCGCACGCGCCGTTCCGTCAAGCAGTACGACCCGAACCACGAGCTCAGTGAAGCAGAGATCACGCAGCTCCTCGACGCGGCCATGCAGGCGCCGACGTCGTTCAACATCCAACACTGGCGCTTCGTCGTCGTGCGCGATCCGAAGCTGCGCCAGGAGATCCGCGCGGTCGGCAACGACCAAGCGCAGATGACTGACGCTTCACTGCTGATCGTGATGACCGGCGACATGCAGGCGTGGGAGAAGGAACCGCAGCGCTACTGGCGCAACGCTCCCGCCGAAGTCGCCGAGCTGCTCGTCAACTGGATGGGTCCCTTCCACGCGGGCAAGCCCGAGCTGCAGCGCGACGAAGCGCAACGCTCGATCGGCATGGCGATGCAGACGCTGATGCTCGCCGCCAAGGGCATGGGCTACGACTCCTGCCCGATGATCGGCTTCGACCACGAAGCGGTCGCGAAGCTGATTCACCTGCCCGCCGACCACTGCATGGGACCGATGGTCGCGATCGGCAAGGGCACCAAGGAACCGTGGCCCAAGCCCGGTCAGCTCTCGATGTCGGAAGTCGTGATCACGGATCGCTTCCCCGGCTGAGCGACGCTCGCACAGCGCGCTGAGCTTCTCAGCAGTCGAGAGCGCGGCCCGCGCGAATGCGTCCGACGTGTTCGCGCGGGCCGCGCTCGCACACCGTCAGCGCTGTTCCGCGACGCGCTTGAAGCCCTCGATCTCGGTCGCGAGCGCCTTCTTGATCAGTGATCGAAAGAGCAGTCCGAAGACCGGCGCGGTCGGGCCCTCGATGTCGAGCGTGAGCGTGTTGGTCGTTCCCGCAGCGGTTGCGGTCAAGCGATGCGTGGCCGTCATGCGCAAGCCGACCGATTTGGTCGTCCACGCGAATCAACGCTCCGCGTCGACCGCCGTCAGCGTCCAGACCTTCGCGCCCTGCGCCGACTGCCTGACGCGCGCCTGCGAACCCACGCGAACCGACGGATCAGTGATCCTCTGAACGCGCGTCATCGTCGAAGTGAACTCCGGCCACGACTCCGCGTCGAGCGTGAGTTCCCCGACCCGCGCGATCGGCGCGGCGATCTCGATGCTGTGGGTGATCTGCACGATGGGCTCGCGCGAGCGTGCACGGAACCAGGGGTGAGGATTCAAACCTGGTTCGGTACCAACGCCACGAACGCGCCGACGGGATCCTGGATCACGGCGAAGGCGAGCGTCCCATCGGCGGCGCGCGTCTCCTTGATGACCTTGCCGCCTTCCGCTCGAACGCGCACGAGACTCTCGGGGAGGTCGCCGACGGGGAGGTAGATCAGCCAGACCGGTGGCAGGTCCACGTTGACGCCACGCGCGTGACAGACTCCCGCAGCGGGCTTTCCATCGGCGCCGAGCATGTTGTAGTCGGCGTAGCGCTCGCCTGCGTCTTCCATCGCAACGTCCTGTACCGACCAACCGACGACCTCTCGATAGAAGTCCCGCGTGCTCGGCGCGTCCGCGACCGTCAAGTCGAGCCAAGCGATGCGACCGACACCTTCCGCAGCCTCGCTCGATGCGTCGCCGTCTGCAGGAGGCAGCTCCGCTTCCGTGACGACGGGGATGATGCCGAAGGCCGCGCCGTTCGGATCGCGCAACACAGCCCACTGGCTGTCTCCAGCCTCGTCCTTGCCGTGCATCAGCTCACTGCCTTGCAGCTCGAGCGCCCGCTGCGCACTGGCCGCGACATCGGCGACTTGCACGTGCGGCATCCACTGCAGCGAAAGGTGTTCATAGTCCGCGACGCGCGCGCCCAAGCCGATGACCGGCAGGCCCAAGTTGTTCATCAAGTCTTCGCGCCAGAGCGGGTCCGCGCCCGTGCCGAGTACACACGAGTAGAAACGCACGACGCGCTCGTGTTCGGGGACGGCGATGTCCGCGCTGAGGATTCCGCCGACTCGCGGCACAAAGGCGTCTGTCATGGTTCGCGTCCGGGATCAAACGCTGAACGAAGCCAGCACGAGGTTCCAGTGCTGGTAGAGATAGGCCAGCCCGCCCAGCGACAAGGCGTACAGCGAGTAGTGCAGCTTGCGCACGATCCCCCAACCGGACGAACGCCACGCGGGCCACAAGCTGATGACGCCGGCGATGCCGATCACGAAGAGCACGGTCATGGCGGACTGCATGAAGACGAGCGACGCCGACGGATACCCGGCCACCGTGAACTCCGCGTTCGAGACCACCAGGAAGGCCACGACGACGACGCCGACCGCGATCGACGCGAGGACTGATCCCAGGACGAGCAGCTTGCCCAGCGTCGTCTGACTCGACGGGACCCCACGCCGCCAGAGGAGGCCGAGCCAGGTCGTGACGCTGAACAGCAACGCGAGGAAGCCGGCGAGGCTGACCAGCTCGGGCGCTTCGATCGCGGTGATGCGCTCGAAGGAGTGGATGCCGAGCGGCCCCGAATAGTGACTGACCGCCCCCCCGGCGTCCCGCCCGAAGACGATCCGATTGCCGAAGGCGTCTTGATAGGTGTCGGTCGCGCCGGCCAGTGGCGCGTAGACGATCGAGTTGCTCTCCGAGTTCACGACGAGGTGGCCCTCACCTGCCGCCGTGACGCGCGCGACAGACCAGATGTATTCGGACTTCTCGAAGGTCGTGAACATGCGGCGGTTGTTGCGGTAGGTCCCCACGCACTCCGACGCGCGTTGCTGCTGATCCGCACCGATCGACGTCTCTCCGATGCTCGAACCGTCGGGCAGCAAGCGACGAATCAGCAAGAGCGGCAGATCCGAGACGAGGCTCCGATCGACTTGCGCGTTCTGTGAGACGAAGACACCAATGCCGAGATCCGGAACGAGCACGAAGTTCGAGTAGAAGCCGCTCAGGCTGCCACCGTGGCCAAAGGTCTCGATGCCGTAGTAGTTCGTTGTCATGAAGCCGTGCGCGAGGTCAGCACCGGATGCGCGATCGTCGAACGCGCGAGTCCAGAGCCGCGCATGCGTCGCGGGCGACATGAGGCGCACGCCATCCAGCTCTCCGCCGGCGAGATGGAACCGCATCCAGCGCGACATGTCTGCCGCGGTCGAAGTCATGCGGCCGACGGGGGCGTGAGGCCCGGTGGCATCGATCTCCGCTGGACGGGGCGAGCCGTTCACCAGCTCGTACCCCACCGACAGGGAAGCGCGTTGGGCTTCCGGCCACTCGCTCGGAATTCGAAGGGTCGTGTTCGACATGCCGAGCGGCGCGAGCAGTTCTCGCTCGATGAAGTCGGCATACGGCATTCCCGACACGTCGGCGACGACCTTCGCCGCGATCGACGAACCGTAGTTCGAGTAGGAAGTGCGCGTCCCCGGTTCGAACACGATCTCCGGCATGTCGCGGTTGAGAGCGTCGGTCACCGACATCCCGCCGATGTCTGAATGCATGAAGAGTGCGATCGATTGCTCGAAGCCCGCACGGTGCGCCATCAGGTGATTCAGAGTCACCGGGGTATCGAAGGTCCGCGGAAGCTCCACGCCCTCGAGGTAGGTGTTGACGTCCGCGTCGAGGTCGAGCTTGCCCTGCTCGACGAGCATCATCACGGCAGTCCAGATGAAGGTCTTCGAGATCGAGGCGATGCGGAAGCGAGTGTCTAGTCCGCTGACCGCCGCCCGCTCCTCGACGTTCGCGTACCCGTATCCCTTGACGAACAAGACGCGGTCATCCTTGACGACGCCGACCGTCACGCCGGGTGCGAGATGCTGCCGCATGTGCGCGCTGACGATGCCGTCGGCGTACGCTTCGAGCTGGGCATCTACGGGGTCCGCGCAGGAGCCGGTCGCCTGCACGCTCGCGAATCCCACCGACGTCAAGACCGCGGCCGCGCACGCCGCAGCGCACCTGCCGGCGAGTCGCTTCGAGCTTGTCGCTAGCCCCCACCGACGACGGGCAGTGCCGGCGGGTCGCGACGGGCTCGACGTGTGCGAGGCGTTCGTCGGTGTCGCGCAGTGTTCGTGCTGCTGTTCCATCATCTCGGAGATTTCTCGAAGGCTGTCGGTCGAGCGGACCATGGTGCCAGCTTGCGAAGTGAATTTGAACACGCTGCGCTCCGCAAGAGGCGTGCGAGCCGCCCGCGACAGCTCCGGCGTCGACGCCCCGGACACCTTCCAGACCGCCCGATCTCCGCTTGGAATATGCGGAACCGGCCGCATAATGCCGCCCCTCATGACGACTCTCACCCAAGCCACGCCGACCGTGAACATCTCCGTCCGCAAGCTCTCGGACATCACCCTGAACAACGAGTACCTCCGCAGCTACACGGATGTCAGCACGCTCAAGAAGAGCATCGAGAGCGTCGGCTTGATCCACCCGGTGACGATCAACGCGGACAACGAGTTGCTGGCGGGCGCGCGTCGGTTCCAGGCCGCGAAGGAGCTCGGCTGGGAAGAGATCCCGGTGCACGTCATCGATCGCGACGAGCTCGTGCAGGAACTGATCTCGATCGACGAGAACCTGGTGCGCATGTCGCTCACCAGCCTCGAGCTGGAGAAGTACCTGAACCGCGGCCGCGAGATCTACGAGTCGATCCACCCCACGGCGAACAAGGTGACGCTGTCCACCGAGACGCTCTCCGCCGAGGAGAAGCAGCAACAGAAGGTCGAGGAGGAGGCGGACGAAGACTCCTTCGCCGCCGTCACCGCCGAGAAGACCGGCCTCTCGAAGTCGGTGATCAAGAGCGCGATCCGCCGCGACGCGCTCGCCTCCGACGCGGTCAAGCACAAGCGCGACGAGGGCGCACTGAACGCCACCCAGACCAACGAGATCATCCGGCTCGCGAAGGAAGCCCAGGAGAAGATCCTGCCCTTGATCGAGGGCAAGACCGCGAAAGAAACGCGCCGCATCGTCGCCGCCGCGCAAGAGGGCGGCTTCGACGCCGCGCTCGAAGAGAGCGAGAAGATCGTCCCCCTCCCCCGCGAGTACAGCCAGATGCTCTCGCCGATGAAGCGCGTCAACAAGTCGATCAGCCGCATCCTGATCGAAGAGCTGCGCTACGAGGGTCCGGAGCAGCGCGCGATCAACAACGAGCTGATCACGCTGAAGAACAACCTCGTGCAGTACTTCGAGATGATGGGGATCGAGGGGTGAGGGCGGAGCGCGACGCGCCCGACTCCCCACGCGTCGGTCGGGCGCCGGCAGCCGCTCGTCCGCACGACGACGCATGCGGAGAGCGCGGCACGGACCCGGGCGGATCCTCCGCTCGCTTCACTCCTGCTCGACTCGAAGCACGCTGACACTTCCGGCGCCGACGTTCGCCCGCTCCGTCCAGTCCCGACCGTTCGCGGTGCACAGCAACCGGACCGGGCCTTGCGGCAGCCCCGGCAGGTGCAGGCTCTCTCCCCGCTCCAGCTCGGCCCGTGCGGTCTTGTCGAGTCCGACTCGCGCGTCCCGGTACGTCCATTCGATCTCGACCCGGTCGAGCGTGCTGTCGCTCGGAAGAACGACCTCGAGCGTGCCGAGACTCGGGACGGACTCAGCTCCCGCGTCGGCCCACGCCGCCAGGTATCGGCCGTGGAGAGGTCCCCGTTCGGGATCGAGTTGATTCGCGACCCATACCGCCAAGCGTTCGGGGAGCGGGTCGCCGGCGGGGATCGTGTACCGCCCCGCATCATCCAGCCCTATCTCGAGCCTCGGCCGAGACGGCGGCGCCTTTCCCGGCTGCGTCGTGTACTCGGGCAGCACGACCGCGTGCGCCCTCGTGATCGCGTCCAGGGCGATCCTTCCTTCGATCGGCGAGTCGAGGGTCCAGCGCTTCTCATAGGCGACTCGCAGCGTCCGGCGCGGCGCGACCTGCAAGGCGTCGGGGAAGTGCCCGATGCGGAAGTTCTCCTGGTTGTGATCCACCCAGGGCTTCGTCCCGACCAACAACCTGCCGGGTGAGAAAGCACCGAGTTCCACGCGCCCATCGCTGCCGGCGATCGCGATCGCGTGTCGCCCCCCCACTCCGATCGCGTGGACCGCAACTCCCGCAGGAACACCCATCACCACGACCTCGCCGCGGGCTTCGTCGTCGATGACGACCAGGACTTCTTCCTGCTGCTCGAGCAAGGAGCCGGACACCCTGGCCAGCAGCGTGCGTCCGTTCGAGGAGCCCCGATCCGCGTTCCTCGACGGACGCCACACGACCAGGTCTCCTCCTCCCCAATCTACCTCGACGATACCGTCGAGGTCATCGGGTCGACCGAAGTAGAAGTCACGCAGCCACTCGTGATCACTGACGTAGACTCCCGATGTGAACGGCGTGCCGGTGGTGTCGACGAAGCGGAGCCTTCGTCTTACTGCAGGCTCCAAGTCGACTCGGAGGGGTTCGGGGGCCGAGAGGTAGACGCGAGACAGGTCCGGCACGTCGGTCATCACGTAGCCCGGCGGCCGGATCGCGCACCAAAGGCGCGGGTCGGCTCGAGCGGACGAATCGAAGCGCTGCAACGGGAACCGACCGTCCCGAACCACGAACGACTTGTAGAAGCCCGGCGGGATCGGCTCGGAACGGTCCGCGTACGTCACCGTGGCTTCGATCACAGCGTCGATCGGCAGACCGGTCGATGCGTCGTGCAGCATCAACGTCGCTCGCTCGACGTGCACGAAGAGGATCGTCGGCTCACCGGTCTCGCCGGTCGCCGAGACGTGCACTCCGCCCCTGACGCGCTCCGTCACCGAGGCAGGGAGCGGACGCGACCACGCGACGTGCTCGTCCATGAGTTCGACTTCGTGCCCGCTCTCGCTCACGGTGAGCGCCACGTCCCCCGCTTCGGACGTCTCGAGCACGCGCGCGGCCAGACGATCGGTTCCGGAGCGATGAACGCGCACGCGAACCCCGGCCACAGGTTCGTGCGTGTCGAGGTCCAGGAACCGCAGGCCGGAACTCGGCCGACCGACGACGATCGTGCGCGTCTCCCCCGGCCGCACCTGAGCGCCGATCCCCGGGTGATCCGCGAGCAGGGCGACGCGCGTGACGGAGCTCGCGAACTCGGCCCGACCCGTGTCGTCCGTCGATACGGAAGCGAGGACGGGGCGCGCCTCGTCCCGCGGCCACTCCGCGGCGACGAAGTCGACCGTGGTGCCGGAGAGCGGCGCCCCATCGGCCGTTTCGACGCGCACTCGCACGACTCCCGCGGGATGGAGCGCCACGGTCATTGCAGAGCTGCCATCGATCACAACCGAGCGCGCAACGAATCCGAACGCCTCGAAACGCGCTGTCGAACCAGTCTCTTGGTGTGAAATGGCGAACGAACCAGATGCGGTTGTACCGAAGCGCTCGTCGCCGACCGTGATCGTCGCGGCCAGTGGTTCGCCGGAAGCGCCGTCCACGACGCGGCCAACGATCGGCTCGTCGAGCTGGACGCCGTTCGGTGAGCTTGCCGGCACGATGAGGATTCGACCGGACGCGGCAAAGGGCTCCAGAGACGAACTCGTCGCCTCGAGGCCTTTGTCACTCTGCGGGAGCAGCTCCGGCACCGTCCGATCGACGTGAGTGCTCTGACGATTCTCCGAAAGGACCCACAGGAGGAGCCCGACGGCGACACAGAGGATGCAAAGAGGAATCAGCTTTCGCATCGTATGGGACGACACTGGGTCACCTCGTCATTGAAACCGCTGCGAGCGATCCTGGATCAGTCGAAACCGCGCGCGACCTAAAACCTGTCGCGCGCGGTTGAAGTCGGTGGCTTGGATCAGGATTGCGCCTTCAGCGTGCCCGAGTCGACAAACGTGTCCCCGTCCATCAACGTCCACGAGTAACCAGTCGGGTTGCCCTCCGCGTCCGTCTCGGTCACCACGAACGTGACCTCGAGCTTCTCCTCGCCCTCCGCAGGGTTTTGCTTCTTGTACGGACTGTTCGCATCTTCCCTCTTCCAGGCCGATCCCGACCCGCTGGTCGGAGTGCACGACAGCCCCCCATCGCCATCCCTGACAACCGTACCGTCGCCTTGCCCGTTCTCCGAGTTGGAGTCGAACGTGTCCGCGACGACGGTCGCGCCACCTGCTGTAGCCGAGAGGCCGGCAGGCGCGAATGCGGCCAGAACGAACAAGGTGAGGGTTGCGAGCAGTACTGATTTCATAACGAGCTTCCTCTCTCGAATGAGGGCTTACCGATTCGCCCAGGATTCGAGTAACACGAACGAACGGTACATCCGTGAGTACCGTTGAACCAGACTCGGATGATACGGGTCTTGGATGTTCTCGCGCATGACTCCCTCGAGCTCGTTCGAGAGAAGGGCTGACCCTCCCCCGCGAGTACAGCCAGATGATCTCCCCGATGAAGCGCGTCAACCGCTCGATCAGCCGTATCCTGATCGAGGAGCTGCGCTACGAGGGTCCGGAGCAGCGCGCGATCAACAACGAGCTGATCACGCTGAAGAACAACCTGTTGCAGTACTTCGAGATGATGGGCATCGAAGACTGATCACCGCGCCACGACCGAACGCCATGACCACCCAACGCTTCTACCCCATCGGCACACCGGGCGAGCCTTGGACCGACGCGAACAGAGCGCAGTGGTTCGAGAGATGCACGATCCGGCGCAGCTACACGGGCGACGTGCTGGCGCGACTCGAACAGCTCGACGGCTCCTACAAGGTCGAGCAGTACGGCGCGCTCTCGATGGACCCGGAGCGTTACCCGCTGTTCGCGGTCCAGTGCGCGAGTTCACGTGACGACGCACCCTGGGCTCTGATCACCGGCGGCGTCCACGGTTACGAGGCGAGCGGCGTACACGGTGCGCTCGCTTTCCTCGAGCACCACGCCGCGGCATACACCGATCGACTCAACCTTCTGGTCGCACCGTGCGTCAGCCCTTGGGGTTACGAAGTGATCCATCGCTGGAACCCGCGAGCGATCGATCCGAACCGCTCCTTCGTGCAAGACAGTCCGTGCGAAGAAGCCGCCGCCCTGATCCGGCTGATCCAAGCGCTGGACGCCAACGTCCTCGTCCACCTCGACCTGCACGAGACCACCGACACCGACGAGCAAGAGTTCCGCCCGGCCCTGGCCGCCCGCGACGGCGAGCCCTGCACCCCCGGCGAGATCCCCGACGGCTTCTACACCGTCGGCGATACCGACAACCCCCAGCCCGCCTTCCAGGCCGCCATCATCTCCGCCGTCGAACAGGTCACCCACATCGCGCCGCCCGACGCGAACGGCGAGATCATCGGAGCGAAGGTGGAGCAGCACGGCGTGATCCACTACCCATTCAAGGCGCTGCACCTCTGCGCGGGCGTGACGGACGCGAGGTTCACGACGACGACCGAGGTGTACCCGGACAGTGCGCGGGTGACCCCGGAACTCTGCGACTCGGCGCAGGTCGCGGCGGTGCGTGGGGCGCTGGACGCTGCGCTCGCTACGACTCCCTAGAAATGCCGAACCAGGTTAGAATCCTCCCCCCCCATGAACCGCGACGCCTTCCTGTCCGACAACTGCCCGCCGATGGGCATCTACGAGACCCTCTACGCCTTCCGCGACAGCTTCGGTCAGTTCATGGGAACGCCGGGCACGCACCCTTGGTCGCAGGGCTTTCCGCTGACGACGCAGCTCGAGGGCGGTCCGCCGTTGCCGGCCAGCGTCGAGGTGACTTGGGAGGATCGCTTTTATCCGAAAGCTTGGGGACACCCGCAGCTGCGCGAAGCGATCGCCGGTCACTACAACGACTTCTACGGCTCGAGCATCGCGCCGGAGAACGTGATGGTCTTCGCGGGCGGGCGGCCGGGCATCTTCGCGGTGCTCGCCTTCTTGAAGCAGCACGTCGAAGTGCGCATCGCGGGCGCCGAGTGGCCGGCGTATCTCGACATCCTGACGCAGACGGAGAGCAACTGGCGCGTCGTGCCGTCCCTCCCTGAGAACGGCTTCCATCCGCCGAATGCCGCCTACTTCGACCGCGCGGGCTTGAACGCGAAGACGCACCTCTTGCCGGTGCTCTCGAACCCCGGTAACCCGACGGGCCACACGCGCGCGGGCGCCGAGCTCGAAGAACTGATGGCGCTCGCGGAAGAGCCGAAGAACGGCATCTTGCTCGACGAGGCCTACGAGATGTTCCACCACTCCGGCGGCGTCTCCGGCATCCGTTACGTGAAGGACCTCGACAACAGCAACGTCTTCCTCGCGGGCGCGTGCACCAAAGGCTTGCAGTGCCCCGGCATCCGCGTCGGTTGGATCATCGCCAGCAAGCACAACATCGAGGTGCTCTCCAACTTCTCGAGCTTCGGCATGGGCGGCGTGAGCCACCCGTCACAGCTCTACGCCGCCCTGCTCCTCGAGCGCGAACGCGTCGCGCAGGCGCGCAAGGCGATCGACGAGCACTACAGCATGCAACGCGCGCGCTACGGCGCCGCCTTCGAAGAACTGGGCCTGCGCGTCGCCACCGGTGACGGCGGCTTCTACCACTGGCTGCAGCTGCCCGCAGGCATGAACGCCGGCGAGCTGAACCGCCGCCTCTTCAAGCACGGCGCCGCGATCCTCGAAGGCAAGGACTGCGACATGGCGCGGCCGCACGCGAAGGACCCGGGCTACGTCTCGCCCTACGCGAACTGGTTCCGCTTCTCCTTCGGGCCGCTGTTGCCGGAGAGCTTCGAGAGCGACATCACGATCCTGCGGCAGGTGTTGGACGAGTACCGCGCGAACTTGGGAGCGACGCACCCGAGATCCTAGAGCACGTCATCCTTCATCGAGAGGATGATGCACATGAACTCCTGTTGCTCGTCGGCGCCCCAACCGACGGCCTGCATGGCCGCTCCCATGTCGCCGCCCGTTGCGAGGAAGACCTCGGGAGTGACCCCCATGCCCGCGTGGCTGTCGGCCACGCTACGGCCCTTGTACGTTTCTGCTCCACCGGTCCCCGCGCCGATGAAGTTGACCAGGTGCGTGGCGAGCCGCTGCTGGTCCACGCCTTCGAAATACGGCTTCACCACCTCGTTCTGCAGGTGGAGCTCGATGAGCTGCGCGACGAACTCCTCGATCTTCTCGTGGCCCCCGAGGCGCTGGTAGAGAGGTGTCTCTGCGTGGCGGGCCGCGCGTTCCTCTGCACACGCCTCACGGTCGGCGACCATGACGTCGAGGATCTCGGTTGCGGAGCGGGTGTCCGGGGTCTCGACACTCGCTCGAGCCTGGTCAGTCGTCGCTTCGTTCGGGCTGCTGCAAGCGAGGATGGAGAGGGAAGCGAAGAGGCACGCGAGGAGAGAGTGGATGGTGTTGCGCATCGGGCTGCAGTGGGTCGGTCCGCCGGGGTGGAAGAGAACGAAGAGACCTGAGGCTGACAATGCCTGAACATCGCCCCAACATCTCGGCCGAGCCGGACCGCACCGCGCCTCACCTTCGCGACGTCCCTCACCCGCCCTGGGGTTGCGGGGATCCTCAACCGCGAACGAGCTTCGACACCCCCTGCATCCGCGCCAACCCGCGCCGCGACGCTCGACCGAGCACGAACAGGGCCGCGACCGTCGCCGCGATGCCGATGGCGAGCAAGCGGCGGTCGGCAGTTTGCGATAGGTCGAGCTCCGTCAGGCTCGACCCGATCCAGACGACGGCGATGACGCGCGGCGCGAGGCCCAGCATGGAGCCGACCAGGTACGGCGCGAGCCGTACCCCGGTCGTCGACATCAACAGGTTCGTCGCCGCGAAGGGCACGACCGGCGACAGGCGGATCAGCACCAAGAGCGCGAAGGTCCGCAACCCGTGCCCCTGGTCGAGCTCGCGGTGCACTGCTTCCGCGCGCGGATGGTGCGCGAGCGCTTCCACCACCTTCTCGCGCAAGAAGTAGCGCAGGGTGACGAAGCCGAGCACGGCGGCGAGCGCAACGCCCAAGAGCGCCAAGACCGAGCCGAGCCCGAACCCGAAGGCCATCCCGCCGAGCAGCGACGACGCGTGCGTCGGCATCAAGGACATGCCGGCGAGCACCGCGGTGAGCACCAGGAAGATCGCGATCCCAGTCGCTCCCGAAGCGAGGAACCACTCCAGCCAGACCGGCGCGGTCGCCGTCAACACGATCGCCCCCACGAGCGGACCGAGCCCGGTGAAGAGAGCGACCGGCCCGGCGGCGCCGAACCGCAGGGCGGTGTCACGGAGGGAGCGGAACATGGCTGGGAGGAGGGTCGGTGGAAGAGCGCGCTCGCAGAGGATGCCGGCGCGGGGCGCGGAGGTCACGCGGCGCAGCCCGACTCTCGGGCGGCGCGAGGTCCGGGAGGCGCTCGAGGCAGTCGCGCTTCGGCCCGCCCTCCGAACGACACCGACACTTTCGATGCTGCGCGTCCCTCGGACGCGGGAATCGACCGCGAAGAGGCGTGAGCTCACGAACCGGGTTCGAGTCCTCACGCCGCTCGCTGTGGCACCGATGGCCGAACGATCGTCCCTGCCGCGCCAGGGGTGTGAGGACTCGAACCTGGTTCCGTACCTCCCTTCTCAACGAGTAGGCTCTCCCCATGCCGAAGTCCGATTCCAAGCCCAAGACCAAGGCCGATGTCCTCGCGCACCTGAAAGCGGAACAAGACCCGCGCGGCATCGCCAACTGGAAGAAGAGTGCAAACGCCGAGACCGGACTGCAGAGCTACGGCATCGGCCTCACGCGCCTGCGGGCCTACGCGAAGACCATCGGCAAAGACCCAGCGCTGGCGAAGCAGCTCTGGAAGACGAAGGTCTACGAGGCCAAGGTCTTGGCGCTCCTGATCGACGACCCCAAGTCGATGACGATCGAGCAGGCCGAGACCCAGGTCGAAGAACTCGCCGGCGGCTACCTCGCCCATGTCTTCTCCTCCTGCGACGCGCCCCTCGCGAAGACGACCTTCGCAGTCGACCTCCTCGACGAGTGGATCCGAAGCAGGGACCCAGTCCGCCGGAGTTGCGGCTACGGCCTGCTCTACGAAGTGTCCAAGTCGAAGAAGAAGAGCGCCCCCGACGAAGCGACCTTCCTCGCCTACGTCGACCACATCGACAGTCAGCGCACCAAGGAGTCGACCGACACCCTGATGTCCATGGCCGGCGCACTGCTGGGCATCGGCAAGCGCACCAAGAAGCTGAATCGAGCCGCCCTCCGCGTCGCGAAGAAGATCGGCCCGATCGACTTCGACCCGCGCGGCGAGTGCGACCCTTTCGACGTCGCGAAGCACCTCACGAGTGACTACTTGAAGAAGAAGCTCGGGCTCTGAGCGATACGCAACCAGGCTCGAATCCTCACCGGGCCAGCTTCCGCGAGAGCTCCGCGATTCCGGGGTGCGTCGGGTCCAACGCCCGTGCGCGCTCGATCGCGGCTTGCGCTTCGTCGTAGCGCCCGAGCTGGATGAGGGCATCCCCGAGTGACAGCTGCAGCTGCCCCGCGCCGGGAGCGAGCTCGATGGCCCGCTCGTAGCTGTCGACCGCCGGCGCGAACTGACCCGCGAGCGCATAGATGTTGCCGAGCTCCGCGTGGTGAATCGCTTGTTGCGGGCGGAGTTCGATCGCGCGTCGAGCGGAGCGTATGGCACCCGTCAAGTCTCCGCCCTGGCGCAAGGCGATCGCGAGGACCGCGTGCGCATCGACGGCCTCGTCGTTGATCGCGATCGCGCGTCGGGCTGCGTCGCCGGCTTCCAAGTCGTTTCCGGCCCGTAGCTGCAGCAGCGCCAGGTCCTTCCACGCTTGCCAGAGCTGATCGTCGAGCTGCAGCGCAGTGGTATAGGACTGAGCCGCCTCTTCGTCGCGCCCGAGAGCCCCGAGCACCGATCCACGATGGCTGTGGACCAGCGGATCCGCCGGGTAGTCCTTCAGGAGCGCATCAAGCATCGCAAGGGCTCTTGTATGACGCCCGTTGTCGGAATGACTCATCGCATCCGCGAGCGTATCCGTGCGGTTCACCCTCGAATTCACGATTTGAATCGAGAATGGCGTCTGCATGTTCATCGAAGTCGAGGGGGCACCCGCGTTCATCTCCGCGCGTCCTCGGGACTCCTCACCCAGCGCGACCAGGGCGGAGCCGAGGACGAATCTCGCGTGACGCGAAGTTTCGAGCCTGTCCAGGGCAGCTTGTGCGAGGTCCCGCGCTTCCTTTGGTTGCCCTTCATCCAGGGCCAGTGTTGCCAGTCCGATCAACGGTTCCGGTTGGTCCGGGGCGAGGCTTCGGGCACGCTGGAATGATGAGCGGGCTTCGGCCACGTCACCGTCATCGAACTGGATCCAGCCGAACAGTAAGTGTGCCGGTGCCAAGTCTTCGTCGATCTCGAGGGCCCTTTGGAGCGGTGCCAGAACTCTTTCAGTCCGGCCCAGGTTGCGCATGGCTCGGGATTGGTAGTAGGGCCACAGTGACTCGCTCGGGTCGAGCGCCCCGGCCTGCGCGAAGCTCTCCGCAGCCGGAAGGAACATCCCGTTCGCCCAGTAGGCGGCACCCAGATTCGCGTGGGCGAGAGCGTCCGCCGGTGCGGCCGTGACGGCGGCGGAGCGTTCCTCGACCAATCGGCGCACCGGTGGCTCGAGGGCGTCCAGGTCTTGTGGTTGCGCCGGCGGGTAGCCGTCGGGCCGACAGGCCGCGAGCCCGACCAGCAGGCACAGCGACACGAGCAGGCGAGAGGGGGGTGCGTGCATGAAGATCAGTGTAAGCGTAGCATGACGCTCACCCCATCACCGAGACCGGCTCTGGGCCGGCGCAGCGGCCCTACCCGCTCGACGCAACGAAGCGCTGGAGCAAGTCGGCGCGGTGGTCGAGCACGACCGGCTCCCACTTTCGCTTCCAGCCGTGCGGCGTGAGCGCCCGCACGTCGCTCTCGGTCGCGATGCGCAGCAACACGTCGCGTAAGTAAGCGCGCGGATCGACGCCCGCGGCCTTGGCTGTTTCGATCAGGCTGTAGAGCACGGCGGCGGTGCGCCCGCCGTTCTCATTGCCGATGAAGTTCCAGTTCTTCCTGCCGACCGCTACAGCGCGCAAGCTGCGCTCGGCGGCGTTGTTGTCGATCGGCAGGCGACCGTCTTCGGTGTAGCAATCGAGAGCTGCCCAGTTCGAGAGCGCGTAGTCGATGGCCTTGGCCATCGGGCTCTTGTCGAGGACTTCCAAGCGCTCCCCCGGTGTCAGGGTAGTTGCCGCGTCCATCTGTTCAGTTACGCAGGCACACGCACCTCGCCATCCGGTTCCGGGTTGAGCTCGACCGTCGCTACGTTCGACCAATCGCGGGTCTCGCCTGACCAGCGTTCGGGGTGGCGTGCTTTGGCCTCTGCGTAGACGCGTTCGCGGCCCTCGAGGGTCTCCAGGTGGCGGCCGGCGCGCCGGTCTTCGGGCGTGACGAAGTGGATCGAGCTGTGCAGGTGCTCGGTGTTGTACCAGCGGACGAATGCTCAGCGACAATTACACCTACCCATCCTGACGTGCACGTGAGGTTGCCGCAGGTACGCTCCGCGCTCCCCAAGAGGAGGAGGCGAGCGATTGCGGTGCACAGATGCGCAAGTGAGGAAGTTGATGGAAGAGTACGGCAA